>Ga0116229_10014455_pt1 | contig 10953 bp, 10 predicted proteins | sample S1TSphgellanicum_3_FD_87313 | JGI IMG/M metagenome (GOLD analysis project Ga0116229, IMG submission 87313) | Host-associated microbial communities from peat moss isolated from Minnesota, USA - S1T2_Fc - Sphagnum magellanicum MG | ecosystem: Host-associated > Plants > Peat moss > Unclassified...
TAGTAGTTGTACAGGTAGGAGCAGTGAAAATATATGTAGCAGTAGTGGAGGCGCTCATGAAAAAAGAAAGAGAGGATGAAACTCAGTTTACCACCAAAATTGGTGGAAAATTTAGTTTGGGTCTCAGTTATTTCCTTTTGTAAAAATTTCATTCCCAGTTATGCATTTGATGCCCTATTATGCCGAAACTGACCGTTCTCACCCCATAATCGCCTGACTTTACGGTTACGGATAACTTTATTATATTACATCCTTGAAAGTAGTCATTTCTTAGTGTGTTACCATACTCCCAGTTTCAATTCCCATGAATTCTTCACTCCTATCTCCCTGAAAACACAAAGATAATTAAATTCGAAAGGAAACATATTTTTATTAGAGGTTAAAACTCAACTTCATATTTCACTCACTTTTTTAATAATAGTAAATTTTCACACCAAGATGCTTATCAGGTATAACAAAGACATATTGCATTTATACATGACTTTCTCAGTTTTTTACATCTTGTGAAAAGTTGGCCACTTTGTTTGGTCCCCCACCCAAGAACACTACATTCAAATCAACCTTTAAACCTATGTTCCCATTCACCACTTTGGACATAACATTTTCAATTTTCATCTCAATATCTTGTTGATATTTCAAAAGTTTCTTTGCAACCATTGATTGTGTTGTCGAAAATCTAACAAGCTTTCAATGTCATTGTGATGATATTCCTCTTTTTTTGCTTCGAATTGGTTCAATTATGTCCATGTCTCCTCCATCTCCTAGGAGTATTCACAATGGGATACCAAAAGGAATGACCTATTTTTTAAGGACTACAAATAGCAATTGTGGATTTTTGTTTATCTTATATTATTTTAGTTGTAATGGATTATTGTATGTCAATATATAAAATGATATCTTGTTAAATTAATAAGAAATATTTTAAACTAATTTGGATATTATGTAAATGTTATTTTGAGTCTTTTAAACTAACTATATCAAGTGGTTAAACTGCATTTTTTTATAAAAATAATCAAAAGGAATGCATAAAGTAGTATAATTGATTCAAATTTTTTGTGCAAACAAAACATATCCCCTTCTATGAATTTCATGTTCATTGGATGAACTTGATGAAAAAAAAAATTTAAATCAAAGTCTTGAAATTTTTAAAGAAAGGGCTACAAAGTAAAGGACTCATTTTTTAACCATTTGACAAAAAATTATGTTCAATGTGTTCAAAATGTCTAGCTTTCTAGATGCATGTGTGCAAGAAATAATATTGCCAAAAAAACATGTTTGACTATCCATTGACACTTGTTTTGGGATTTTCTAAGATTTTTTATGTTTTTAACTTAAACCAAAAGGTGGTTGCACACTATGGTGTACACAAAATCTTGTTAGAATGTTACAGTTTTCACTGCATTCAAAAATTAATGTGACATATTACACAATTGAAAATGGTTTAGTGATGAAAATGTGTAATCAATGGTGATTCACATCTTAGTCTACTAAAATGTTGAGAATGTTTTGCCAAGAAAAAAGTTCAATTTCAAATTGGACAATGTTAATAGATGTTACAAATTTCATAAAAATTAAAAAATCATTTCAATCATTTCTTGAGCATATTTTCATTTTTTAGTATAAATTTTCAACTTGAATTTTTTTTTATCAAATGCCTTACCCTACTTACCCTAACCTTTCATTATCATTTGGTTTTGAAAACCTAAGCATTTCCAAATCTTTAGTAACCAATTGTATAACTTCTTGTGTAACATATTTCTTTGAAGTTCAAGATGACCATCAAAATCCTTGTTTTTCATTTCTTTGTGTATGGATGCTATCAACCATTATTTGAAACAGTTTATGAAGTGACACACTTAAAAGTCTTTTGCAAAATGACATCTACAAGTTCTAATCTCAATGTGTAATTAGCCAACACAAACAAGACATAAATATATGAATATTCATTCTTCATCCATGAAATAAACTTCTTGGATTTGTGCATGGACTAGCAGTCAATTAACCAAATCATTCTTTAATCATTTGGCAATGATAAACATTCAACAACATTTGCAAAGTATGGAACAAAAATGTGACATACAAATTGCTTGGGGGGAGGGAGGGGGGAGGGAGGGTGGTGGGGGTGGGGGTGGACACTATTTTTGGAATTTACAAGATACATGAATAAAAACAAGGTCCCATATATTAGTTGTTAGGCATAAATTATAATTTGATTAATTTTGTAATAATTTCATTTTTTTAAAACAAAAAATATATATAAGGTGTCTGTTAATCCCTAGTATTTAAAGAAATAAATATATGTAACATATGTGTTCAAAATTTTAATTTCATTTTGAGTTTTTCCAAATATTTCATTCAGATTTTGCCACAATTCAATGTTCATAACCAAATCAATTTTTTACTTTACCAATACCCTCCATATCGACATTAAATAATTCAATAATTGTAAAAACAAAAGTTAGAAATTTCATAACTAAGTTAAATCAACTATATGCATGACTAAAAAAACTAATTAAAAATTGAATATTTCAGCTTTGATATTATCTATTGAAAATGTGCAAATCCATATTAAATGATGTAACTTGCACCCAAATCAAGAAATATAAATTAAATGGCAATATAAATTCAGATGTCCTTTTGTGTCCCATATTCATGAATTAAGAAATCCTTAAGCTTTGAAATGTTAAAGTGGCTTAAAGCTTGAATAATCGATAAATGGTGTTTTTACTCACGTTTAAATGTTAATTTTTCAAAATACAACAATGAAATTTGACAAAACAACAATGGTGTAACTAAAGTTCAACCTAGAAATTTGTGTTATTCTTAAAATGTTATCCCTATGGGCACATTCCTTGTTTAGCCCTTTTGTTATTCAATCTTCTAATGTTTGTAGAAATTCAAATTTTGGAAAATGATGAAATTTGGAAAAATTGAATCCAATCCACAACACCTCTACCCAGAGATGAACCCAAATGTGAATCCAAAAATAAAATAAAATAGTCCAAAAAAATTTGAAAAAACTATAAACTTGAGCATGAATGTCAAAAAAAAGGAATGAAAAAGATCTAGAATGAAGATGAAAGCTTGTAATGTAACAAAAATATGAGATTAGAAATACAACATACATGAGCCCCAAAAGGTAAACATTATAAAAAAAATTGATAGTTGAACACATATACCAAAAATTAACTCATAAAAAAATTATTTATGTAACAATAACCAAAAAAAAACTAATTGGCACTTGCATCAGAAATTGGAAAGACATAATAATTGGAAAATGAAAGGGCAATTTGATTTGGAGGTGTAAAATGTAAATTTGATACTCAAAAAGATCAAAACACTATAACAATGGAATGACACATAAATTAAGGCATCTTCATATAAGGCTGAAGGTGCATGGATAATGAAATTTAAAAATCATGAAATTCATCCTAATGGCATCCCATGAAAATGGGGATTTTGAATGTGACCATCATGACACCTTCCCCTTATGGATAACAAATGGATGTATTTTTGTTTCCTTGACATGGCTCTAGGTGGGACTTAGTGACAAGGGTGGGCTAGGGCTAAAATATATAGTGTAGAATCAAAATCAATAAAATTAATTCTAGAAGGAATGAACATAAATTTTTCAATCTAATGTTTTGGAATTTAGGATCATTGAGGGCATCAAATAATACAAATAAACACATAGAAAAGACGTGAAAGGTTGGAAATAAACAAGAAAAAAATAATGGCATGGGGAACAATCAAAAATAAATTAACCATTGAATAACAATGATAATATTTTTTGATTTGTGAAATATTAGTTGGTAATTTCCAATCCTAATCGATGTGGAAGACATTGTTAATAATTAACTAATCTAGTTGAATGAAAATGTTTTCAAATTTTGGACAACCAATGTTGTGTCTATTGTGTTGTTGGCATTAAGGTATTCAAGGATCTTTTGGATCTTTCTTTAACTATGTTGATCAAGCCATGTATTTAATGATTTTGTTTCTAAACCAACATTTCATAACATTCACAATCCTTTCTAGGCTCACATCATTAGCAAATCCTTGCACCTTTCCAAAGTATGTTTCTAATTGTTTTAAACAATATTTGCAAACTCTATCGTGTTTTTAACATGCGCATTTAAAGTCGCCATGGTGAATGTAGTCTTGTAATATTTGTTTGATTAATAGTGCTTTGCATATTACATATAACCAATTTTAGTTTATAGTAAGGTCTTGGCATGCTAGAGTGGTTCAAATCAGTAGATGTAGCGTTTATATTTTGTCCTTTTCATAGTGTGAGATAAGTAGGCATAATTTCAAAATGACAACCATTTTATTAAAAAAATAACAATTTGCAAATTTATAAAATGAAAATCCTATTTATTATCAATGTTTTCAATTTTTAATTTCATCAATATGTGATTTTCAAGGACTTAAAAAAATAAATTAAGTCATACATTTCTAAAACCTTGTAAAATACTTAATTTCATGAAATTAATTGAAAATTATGTCATACTCATAAAATCATATAAGATATATAAACACTAAGAGAAAATGCCTTTTTTTTAAGCAAAAAGTTTTCAATTGCATGTTGTTTTGAATTGTGTTATAATTTCAATTTTTTATATTTAAATAAATTAATGGTGATTACCAAAAATCAATCCACCTACTAATTTGGTGATCAATTATAAATGATTTTTGTTTAAGTGTTAAATCAATGAATATTTTCAGCATCAACAAATTTCTTAGTTGACTCATAATTGAAACACCAACTTGGGATCTTTTCCAAATGACATGGCATCATCACAAGTTGTCCATCCAACTATTTTTGTAATATTGGTTTAAGGTTGGATGAAAAAGTTCATGTTCTATAGATGAAATGTTGTGCACATTTGCAACTTTCCATCCAAGTAGAATGTTTTAAACCTTTTAAGGCTACTTATATACCTAGGTTAGGTGACCTATTACATAGGTATACATAGGTGTATGCTAAGCTACCAGCCTACTATATAGACTTAACTTAGGAATGTAGATTATTTAAATTAAGCTACTCACTTAAATAACTAAATCTAGGATGTATATAAGTAGCTTAGCTTAACCACATGGCCTAAGTATAAACTATTTAGTTTAGGCCAAACTTAGGTAATTTATATGGCTTAGGTGCCATGTGATTTAGGTGTAAACCTAACCTAGGTGCCACTTATCTTAGCGTATGTGTCACATAGGCTACTTAAGTCTAAGCCTAAAATAGGTGGGCTAGGTCTAGGCGTAGCCTAAATGCCACATGGTATGGTCCAAGTCAAGGCCTAACTTAAGTTGAGGCCTAGCCTAGGTGTGGCCTAGGTCTATGGACCATGTGACTTAGGTCTAGACCTAGGCTATGTGCCACATGAGTTATGTTTAAGCTATAACCTAACCTAAATGCCATAGACATGGCATAGGTTTAAAAATAGCCTAGGTGTCACATGGCATGGCCTATGTTTAAATGTAGGCCTATAATTAGGTACCATGTGGCCTAGGTTTAGGCCTAGCTTATGTGAGAGATGGCATGACCAAAATTTAACCCTAACTAGGTGCCATGTGGTAGTTGTGGTTTAGCTATAAATGCCACATGGCCTAATTGATTTAAGCCTTAAATGCCACTTTGTTCAATTGTAGGCCTAGCCTAGGCACCACATAGGTTATGTTAATTAATAGGTTAGGTTTAGTAGTAAGTTAGGTTAATAGGTGTTAGGCTAGGCTATGATTGGTACTAATTAAATTAGGTAGGTAATTAGGTACTATAACTAACTACTTAATTAGTAGACTAGGTTAAATAGGGAGCTAGTAAGTAGTTAGTAGTAGTTAAAATGGGTGTAGTTGTAACTATATTATAACCAAAATGTTTTATCCCATGTTGTTTATTTTCCATTTCAAAATATACAACAATGTGCACTAAAAATGTTGGAAAAACACAAAAAACATGAAAATGGGATAGCCATTTGAAATGAAACAATAAAAAATATTCAACCTTAAATGTTAAACCCAAAATGAAATAAGCTTTTTATAGCTAATTGTCATGGGGCCTAAATTTAAGCTAATTTAAGATGCCATGTGGCCTAGGTCTAGGCATAACTTAAATTCCATGTGGATTAAGTCTAAGCATGGACTAGAGGCCACATAGGTTATTGGGGTCTAGTTTAGCTTAGGTGCCATGCAATTTAATGTAGGTGGTTCATGTCTAGGTCTAGCCTAGGTGCCATGTGGTCTAACCTAGCTTAAGTGACCTATGTTTACACTACAACAAAATGCATTCATGTACATTAAATATTATCACTGGATTTTGAATGAATCACTAATCCACTAAACAAACACTAATTAACTATACCCACATTTTGTAATAATGTTAGGTGCCACATGTCATAGTTTAGCCTAGGTGGCCTATGTGTAAGTGCCATGTGGCCTATCCTAAATTAGGTGGCTTATGTTTAAATGTCATGTGGTTTAACTTAAACCTATTTTTAAATGACCTAGTTTAAGTGTCATGTGGTTTAGCCAATAGATGTGAATGTATCACAAATCATTGAATTATTGGCTGAAATTTTTGTTCAATTTAGTTGTAACATACTCAAATTTGCAACTCAAGATTTGGTGATGTCATGTAATGTTAGCAAACAAAATTCATCCACTATTGATTATAATTGAAAGCAACTTTTGACTATAATGGTAATTGTCGTTTGTAACTAAAATGATAGAAAGTGGTTATTGCCATGGTCTTGACAAATGTTTAATGTTTGCAATTGAAATGTTATTTTTGACTTTTATGGTTTTCATTTGCAAATTATATATTTCAATTCCCCAAAAAGAAATTTGTTAGGTTTTTCATTTGTAATTACAAATTGTAGTTGAAAACGTAATTGCAAATCTTGGGTTTTCCTTGTAGTGAAAGTTGCATCCATTTGCATGTGTCATGTGTGTTTCATGAGTCCATTCCACAAGTTTATGGATAATGACATAGTTTGTAGCTCTTAATTTGAAAAGTCCATTTTGAATAGACAATTTGGTATCTCTTCATTTCCTATTTAAAATGTCATAAATATGTCACATGCTATTAAAAAATGAATCATTTAAAACATTTTCTCATGGACAATTTTTGTATGCCAAGACCGAATAATACCACAATGCATACATGCTTCATAATCCATACTTCAATTCCAATGTTCCATTGTCATTAGGTGAATTAAAAATGATGTATTCACATGTGATGTTATCACATGTACTCCTTGAACTTTAAATTTTTAATCATTCACATTGCAAAAAAAATTGTTGTGATCTTGGCACCTATCATCAAAATGTTATGTTAAATCCCATGGAAGTTCATAAGCATAAAAGTGAATAATAAGCCTTTGGGATTGGAAGTAATGGTAACATATATTCCATTTTCATTAATATGTACAAATCATATCATTAAAATTGTAATCCTTTAGCACGAATGGGTTATGTAATTGTCAATGTTTTACTACAATTGGATTATGTATCTTGGGCATAATGTCACTACTAATGGATCTTTTTCAGCTTGTCTCAATGGGTTTGTTTGTGTTTCAAAAATTTACATACATTGTTTTGAGTGGTTTTCAATGTTCTTCAAATAAAAGTCTAGAAGCTTCCTTATGTTTTTGTTGTGAAAAAATGACAAAATTGATTACAAGTCTTTAGAGTGTTTCCTTTAATTTGCATGATCAAGTTCCTTTAAAAACAATATTTTCATTCTTAATTAGTTTTATCTTTCCAAAGTTTACATTGTATGATCTTCTAGCTTAGCTTCCACATTTATTAACTTTATTAATTTGAATGTCATCATCATCATTGAAAAAATCGTTTTGCTTTTCCAATATTTCCACATGCTCACGAAGCCAATTTAGCTTAGTCTTCATGCTTAAGAGAAATGTGTAAATGACATTTGTGAGTTCACATAAAACTTAAATATCAATTTGTCTTTCATTGTTTTGAATTCAATACAAGTAACATTTCATAACCTATGTACCCATAAAATGGTAGAGTGAACTAGCACGCATTACCACATTAATTGGAATGTTTTGTCCATTGGTTAGATTGGATGGGGGTGTTTTTTTTCATCTTGCTCCTAGACTTCAATTTATCCCCTAGTGCACTAGGGTTAACACTTTTTGTTGTTGACCTTTTCCATGTATATTTTTTCCCAACTCTGACCTGCCCAACTAATAAACAACCTCATCCCCTAATGCATTTACCTAACTAATTATTTCCATTCCCCCATACACCCACCCACCCACCTAGTATTATATTCACTTCACCCCTACCTACCCACCCAACCAACATGTGCAGTCTACGTAATGTTAACATTATGTCATGAAGTTAAAACAAATGTAATTATTGCAACCCGCTTAAATATAAAAATTGTATGTATTGTAATTGTACATATGATGCTTGTTGATTCTCAACAATCTGCTTCAATTTTTGATGCCAAATATACCAAGTGTACATAATGTAATAAAATAATTTGGTAGCTTTGTTTGTAAGAAGAAGGAAGTTCTAATTTCTATTGGCTAGACTAAATATTTAGGAAGAAAATGATACTTTCAAGTCACATAACTTTTGATGTTAATTATATTCACCTTAAGTTGGATTTATAAGGCAAATCCCTAATGATATAGGTGTAATGTGAAAGGAGGTTGTCTAACTAGTGTGCAATCTGATCTAATCCTGGATTTTAGGCATAATTGCATCAACCGACTTGTTGTGATGGCGCCCCATCATTGTTGCATGGAAATGCATGGTTGCCTTGTTTTCTGAGCTGTGTGGTGTGTGTAAAATTGGGCATGGCGGCTGGCATTGATGGAGCTCGACTTATGAAGGTGGCAAGGTTGAAGACGGAGTGGGGGGAATGGAACGGCGTTGGAAAATTGGAAGAAGCTTCTGGAGGAAGCCAACGGAGAACTAGAAGAAAGGATCAGAAGTCTGTTTTTTTTATAAAAAAAAGAAAAGGAAGAGGGGCCCGAAAATTTTGGAGGGGGAGTCATCGGCAGTAAGGACGGTCTGTTTTTGGAGAATAGCAGACAATGTTGTGATGAGGCTAGTAGAAGGAGAAGAGTGAGTAGCTCGGTAGCAGAGAGTCTTGGCCAGGATCGTGATTTTCCGTTGCGTCTGATGTGTGGTCTAGCTCATTGCTACAAGAGGACATAGAGAGAGAGAGAGAGGAAGAATTGGAGGGACAATCAGCGCCTCTGGTCTGTAAGAAATTGTGTTTGAGGGCAGTGCTTGCGCTCTCAGACTATGTATATAATCCATGAATGATGTCCGAGCATTTTTCCTCAGAGGCATCTGTGTGTAATGTATGACCAGAGCTGTGTGTTGTGTCGAGTGATGCGTTGTTGGGTCTGTCAGTCTTCAAGTTGCAAGTAGATCCGTGAGCGATGGCAAGAAGATAGTCCAAGTCAGGAAAGGTTAGGTGTCTGTGGATTTGAGGTGGATTGACAGAGTGTGAAAACCAGGGTCCGTGGGAGATCGCGTCATTGATGCAGGTTTTCTGGACCCTCCTTTTTGGTATCAGAGCATAGTTCCGTTGTTGTCAACCTTGGTAGAACCTGTAGGGGAATAGATAGGATGATCGTAGAAGATCATGTCGTCGTTTGGCGATGAGGCGGTCCCTGTGGAACATGTGAACCAGGAGGATCGTGAGCTCAACATTGTCCGTAGGTTCGATTTCCTCATCGTTCAGAATGGCCCACAAAGAGGGGCAGTGATTCTACGTTTCTTAGGATTTGGAGTGGTGTGATTAGTAGGAATAGATCCTGATGCGGCTCAAATAGGAGATCTTGCTGTAGAAGTAGCGCACAGTGGGTTCTTCACACGAGCCCGAGTTTGGCTAAAAGTAATTGATGGAACAAGAGGGTGGGCACTCACCTCAGAACTACAAGACAACTTCTATTTCACCACCTATCTTGCGTAGAGTAGCTCTTGGATTTGCTGAGAGGCAGTGTGCATTACCACGACTAGGAGACATTTGGATCCCTAAGTCGGCAGTGTCACCTAACCATTTTGTGCGATTGTATATACCTGGGGTAGAGGATTTGTTTGAGGCAGGGGATCGATTGCTTCGAGTGGAACACAGTGGCTCCAAATCCCGCCTCATCAGCTGGAGAATCTAGCAAAGCCAGGAAGGAGTATGGAAATTCCAGCAAGAATCAATGGATGAGCAGAAGTTCACTACTGTTCCATCCACCATTACACCATTAAGGCCGATACATGAAGGGGAGCAGTCTGAATTCGCTGGATGATCTGGACATTGTTTGCTTTCGCGCCACAAATCGAGATTGAGTCAGGAGCAAGAACCAAGGCTCTGGCTAGTTTTGCTTGCATCTGTCTTTTAGTTGGAAATCCGTGTGTGGGAGGGGTGCTATATTTTTATTGTGTTGCAGGACCTTTGGAAGATGACGAGTCCCCAAGGTATGGACGATCTGTTTTGGGGACGTGAGTACGAAGATGTCACCAATTGGGCTGAGCGACTCACAATGGCGGCCGAGACCTGACGCCTGATAAGTTGTTCAAAATTGCTAAATTGAACCTACGTGGTCGTGCGAAAAAATGGTTTCGAAGACTTCAGCCCGCGCCCACTGATTGGACTGATCTACGGACTTTGATGGTCCAAAAGTATGGTAATATAGATGCTGATGACATTCGAATGAAAATGGATGTCATCAAACAAGAACCCAAGGAGCGGGTTCAGAAATACTTTGAGCGCCTCGATAGGTTGTTCCAGAGAGGCAGAATACCAGACGTGGAGTAGAGGAGGAGATTCCTGGCCAGGCAAAGGCCAGAAATCCGGAAATTATGTGTTGTGAGAGTATTTGCAGACATCGAGGAGTTGGTGGCTGCTGCGATTGAAGTGGAGAGAGTTTTAGGAGAACTGGGTGAAACACCATTCGAGCCTCTCAAGGA
>Ga0116229_10014456_pt1 | contig 10953 bp, 10 predicted proteins | sample S1TSphgellanicum_3_FD_87313 | JGI IMG/M metagenome (GOLD analysis project Ga0116229, IMG submission 87313) | Host-associated microbial communities from peat moss isolated from Minnesota, USA - S1T2_Fc - Sphagnum magellanicum MG | ecosystem: Host-associated > Plants > Peat moss > Unclassified...
AATTTTAATAATTTTTTTTTTTTTTATGGTGTTGGTGTTTTTTTTTTTTTTTTTTGTTTTTTTTTTTTTTTTTTTTTTTAAATGGTTTTTTTTTTTTTTTTTTTGTGAGGGTTTGGGGAGGGTTTTGTTAAAAAAATATTGTGAGATTGGGAATGGCATGCATTTTGATTCTTGTGGGCATGTTGTGACAACCCAAACAATTCCATGTCAATGCAAGATTGTGGGTCTAACCCTAAAAACTTAAATCATTTTTTGTGTAGTAATGTTGGTCGAGTGGCTCTAACCCTAAAAACTTAATCATTTTTTGTGTAGTAATGTTGGTCGAATGGCATAAGGGTGTTGTGGTTTGGTGATGCAATCCCAAGGCAACAAGTGCACCATGAAACAACCAACTATGAAAATTTATGTAACATATTGCCATTTTGCAATGCTCTTATGAATTGTTTTCTTTCATTCTCCACAAGGAAGGGGTGTGAATATGTATTTTTATGATACTTCCACAACATTGAGTTATAAGGTCCTTCCCAAGATATGGGGCTAGACTTGGTAACCACCTTTTCCTAGGCCCTTATTTTGGGAAGGTCCCCACTATGGAGTTTTACTTCACACATAAATTTATGATTTGGTGTTTTATTTAAGAATCATGCATGCTTAGGTTGGAGTTTCTTTCATCATGGCAAGAATCACATTCACACCTTGCAATATTTTCCAAGGATTTCATTAGCAAGGTTTTGATTTTCATGTCACAACATATGTTCATCACATTGATCTTGTTCATAGTTTAGATAACTTAATTATTTGTTTTTTATCACATGAAATTCTTTGTCAAAGATTGATTTGATGTTTTTCTTTGAATTTAGTGAAATTTTTAAACTTGTGAGTTTGATCATTCTTGTGTGGGTTCTCTTTGTTGATTTTTTTGAAAGAATGATTTTTGGGTGCACAAGAAATTTCTGCTTGTTGATTCCAAATTTAAAGCAAGTAGAATTTATTTGATCCCAAGGGGGAACAACCTTCTTTGACTTTCAAAACTACATAAATAAAAGAATGGGGTTTATAAATTGGTTTTTTAATATAAAATTATAATTAGTTTTATAATAAGATTGTGTTAAATTCAATAAGTTCAACTTTAGTACCAATAATTAAAATAACACCATGAAATGATACATGGTCCAAGAAATATACATGTGATCATACAATTCTTTATTAAGTTACATGCAAAAAATGTCCCTATAGTTGTAATTTCAAGGCTTTTGAGTTATTATGAAAGAATTTTCATGGGTCCATGTGTTTTTTTCTATCAATGTGCATTTCTTGCTTAAACCAAATCAAAATTCATGCTTATTCATCTTTTGTTTTGTTTTTTGTTTTTTTTTTTGTTTTTGAACTTGTAACCATACATCTAATGTCACATGTTGTGATTATCCTAGGTTTTTTCAACTAATAACATAATTACATAGTTAAGATGTGTTAGTGACAACATAAGGACAAGTGAGGGTTATTATGACATCCTCACCATCAAATCGAAGGCAAGATTTTTTTTGATATTGGATTCTGACATTATCATACCATGTCACCTTGAAGTGTATGATGGCATATAAGAACATGGGAGCATCGTTTAGGTTGTAGAAATGTAAACTCATTTTTTATATATTGGATTTTCATTTTTTTGGTCCAACAATGAGATTTTGCACATTTTACATAACCTATATGCTAGGAAAGAACCTTTCATTATAGAAATTTGACAACTTATTCACAATTTAACCCATTAGTTTTGGAAAATTTCTACAAACATGCTAGCATGTTGAGTCATTTGAAATATTTGATCCATGGCATTTTGTTGTGACAATAGCATTTGCTTCAATTTCATTCCTACCACTTTGTATAGATGTGTTGAAAAAAACCAATGTGGCAAATAGATGTGCCAACCTTGTTGCATATGGATCTCTTCACACCATTGACAATTAAAGCATTTGAATCATTTTGAAAATACTTACACTTTATATGATTATTTTGCTCTACCACCTCCCAATTACTTAATTGGAAAATTTGTAAGTACATATCATCTATATATTAAAAATCTTATCATATGATCTTATCATTTTCAATTGTATAATAATCATTCCTCATAACTTCAAATATTAAAACTAAAAATTTAAATAAATATATGGTATCAATATTTGATGAAAACCAAAAATTATAATTAAATTTAGAGTGACTTAAATATGTACATATTAAAAAATCAAGTAATAATAAGATGGGAAAAAAACGTTCATTCACATAATATCCCCCAAACAATGTTTTGGTTGATGTAAGTAATGTAAAGATGTTTACATTCATTGTCACCCCAAGACTTGATTTCATTGGTAGGATATATTGATTTCAAAATTTTACTTCAATGAATTATTTTGTAATTTGTAACGCATTTATGGAAACTCTATTCAATGAAAAGTTTCCAAAGTTTCACCCATTTTGTGATTCAAAAGCCAAAAGCTTAAAAAACTATGCAATCATTGTTACCTATTGTGGAAATGAAGGAGCTCCCCAAGAAAATTAGCATATGCATTTGATGTGCCAAACAATAAGAGTTGTGATGGACTATCATCATGTGTGACTCGATAACAAGTGAATGAGTTTTATGCTTTGAGAATGCATCAAGGATTACAAGAAAATGATGGATTCTACCATTTATGTTTAGGTCATTGAGGGCACCAAATTTAAACAAGTTATCATATGAGATATTTTTGCATGTGTATTTGAACACCAAGTCTTTTTTTTAATGTATTTAGGTGACTAATCTCTTTTTAGATGCATCAAATTATTGTGTTGATTCTTAGTTCATAACATTTATATGTTAGTTATTTGTGATGCAAATGAACATTCATTCTTGTAGCAATTAAATTATTAAAGGTGTGTTTAGACATGGAGATAATGTAGAACATAAAATTGAAAGTAACTATCACCATTCAAACCTACCATAATTTTTCTATAAATAGATGGCATGTTTGATTACATGGTAATGTTATTTTTGCCTTAACTTTTTGTGTTAATGAAGGTGTTAATTTACTAGTACCATAGTAAAAATGTTTGAAAAATGAGAATGTGTGGTGCTTAACATTATCAGTAGCTTATTGCACATGATTCCTAATTATTAACTTATCGACAAGGGTTATATTTTTCCATTTTCATGCTCCTCACCATTGCCACAAGTGACTTGTTATCGCCACACGCATCTCTAATACAAAATGTCTTTGCACTAGTAAGAACTTATGGTGCAATAATGTTTCTAGCAGTAGATATTGCTACAATATTGTCTTTAGTAGTAGTATTTTTAATAACAAACATCTACATACATTCACAAATATAGGAGCCATAGGAGCTATAAACAATGTTTTGTTTTTCATATTTTCATGCCAAAAAAATATTAATATCGAACATTTCTATTATACATTTTGATGATAATGTTTTTAATATATTGTGGAAACATGTGCAATAATTTGAAACGAATCTAATGAAATTTGAATTCTCAAAACATTGATTAATCAATGTAACCAATGTTTTATAGTGTTTTTACTACTTGAAATAACTCATAAATGATTCTTCAAGGACTTGAAAATGATATAATTTTGGAGAAACTCTTAAAACAAATATTCACATGAAAGTATAATGTAACATATTTTTGAATCAAAAGGACTTTCTTACGACTTTTTGCAACTTATAAATGGAATATTCTTAATATATCCAAAATCTTTCAAAATAAACAATCATGGAAATCCTTACTAAGGGTGCACCCCTGGGTCTTTATTTTGTGAATGTACCCATTTCTAACAATGTATGTAGATGTTATTTTGTAGCAATTTTCTATGGTAGCAATCATCTTGAGCAAAAAATCTATTGTAACATCTTTTATAACAATGTCCTAATTTGGCAACATCTCTTGCAACAACATCTTGGGCATGTAGCAATGTCCTTTGGCAACAACATTTCTAGCATCAACATTAGCCATCCTTTCGCATCAAAAATTTTCATGTCAACATTAGCCATTTTTTGGCAACATCATCCTCTAGCTAAAACATCTCGAACAACATCTTTTTGTAACAATGACCTTAACAATGTCTTTGCAACCATTGTCTTTACAATCTTTGTTGTTTTTAATAGTTCAAAACCCTCTATAAAAAAGATCATATCTATAATCTTTATTGTATTTATAATAAACATCATCTCTACATATCATCTATGTTGTCTTTATAACAAACATCATTTTTGCAACCTTTATTGTCTTTGCAATAAACATCATCTTTACAACCAACATGTCATCTTTGTTGTTTTTATAGCAAACATCATCTTTACATCAAACATTTAGTTAGAAATGGAGGCTATGGATGCAATGAATAATTCAAGCAATAATTTGATAAACAATGTAAAAAGAAAAAACAAAGGTAGTAGATCAAGTGGAGCAAGTCCTTCACAACAATGCAACATTAATTGGAATCAGGAGGAGGTGCTTGCATATGCAATAAACAAAAAGAACACATCTACTTGAAGAATCTTGTTGATCCAATAACAAATATGATTCTTACAACTAAAAGGTGGAACAAATTATTAAAAGACCTGTAGTCAAGAACACACTTGAAGACACTAAGAAATGGCAAGATTCACAAAGACAAATGGAACAACATCAATGGTGATTATAAGAGGATTTTTTATTACCATAAAAGAATTGATACAATACATCCTATTGGCACTTGTTCATGGAAGAGCACAACAAATTCCATTTGCCAAAACAATTCAATCATGTTATTTGTGCATTTCAATGGGAGAAAAACATTAGTGTTGTAATACATGTGAAAAATTTCAATGCACAAGGAGATGGAGTTTACACACAACAAAATGAAGAACAACAAGAGGAACATTTTCCTATCCAATCATTTCGCTCTTTCATATAAAACTTTTTGGGAGAAGATAATGTTCATAAGGACAGTCAAAATGTTCAACAAGTGAACGTATGCATCAATCATGGAATTAATCAAGAAAATGCAATCAATCTAGATGATTTATTGCAATATTCTACATTAGGTTATCCTCAACATCCTCAAATCATCAACCTTGGTGATTCTTCAATTTCACAACACTTGCAAAAATTAACTAGTGTTTGCCACATTGACAATCTAAGGAGTACATGAGTAAAGAGGAATTGGACATTGGTTTTCATGCTGATCGTTGAGGCTACATATAAGCATAACAAAAACATTGTGGACACCATGGACAAAATCAACACTATTTAACTGGACATTGAGAAGAATTACACTAAGTTTCAAGAAAAGACCTTCAAGGTGCACTTAATATTTGAAAGAACATGACAAAAAAAATTACAAGATGAACAAAAACATGGTGAATGTTTTATCCAATCTAAGTTTTGCAATGTGTCACATTTTCATCCAAGATAAAACAAAAATGTCATCGTCAATTCACATATCTAAAATCCTTATTTAATGAGCAATTGACTGTGGATAATCAATATATAAATGAAAAATAAAATGCTATCAATTCATGTGGGGAAAAAAAAAGAAAGTTTGAGTTAGTTTGCCATTTGAAGATGGTGAGAACTCAATTCAATATTTCATTTGTAAAAGACCATTTTAGTTTGAATCATATTGCCAATTGAAAATGGTGAGAATTGAATTCAATATTTCATTTAAAAAAGACCATTTTAGTTTGAATAAGATTGCCATGTGAAGATGGTGAAGACCCAATTTAACAATTCATCTGAAAAAAAACAATTCAATTTGAATCAAATTGCCAATTTTCCAAATTCATTTCAATTCAAAAACGATTTGTTCATTATTTATGCATTCGTCTATTCCCTGAAAATGTTTAAAGAATTGGTCATTGATTAGATCTTGAAAGTTCATTACCTTTTAAAGTAGGGTTTCTTTCATTGAATCTTACATTTGAACCCATTATTATTCTAAGGTTGTCTTGTTGTATCTTGACAATCTTTTTGGTCCAACTAAAGCATCAAAAAATTCACATCAACATTTCGCCCATCCAAAATGAAATTATACAATGTACAACAACAAGTAACAACATCAAGATGAAAAGAATATGTAGATTACTTTTTAATAGCAATTTTTTAACGACTTTTTCAATGTTCCAACGACATTATCCACCACACTCCTCCCCCTTGAAAGATGTTTGTTATAAGTTGTTTTAAGTATAGCATGTCTGACATTTGCATTTTGCTTATGGGAATCATGAGCCATGGTAGAAGTGGGTAACCCTTGTCCCTAAAATCTAGGGGCAAATGCCATCTCGTGATCCATGTTCATGATATTAAAATCCGTTGTAGGTTGCATTCTAGTAAAGATTAGACAATCGCAAAACTCTAGAATCATCCATAACTCTTAGTAGTCCCACAAAAACATTGCGAAAATGCTTTTCATGATCAACAATTGCTTGATGTGAGCTTTGGACTTATAAGAAAATTTGTTCGCAGCAAAAGCACAAGTGGGTTTCTAAATGTGGATATGCATGCAATCGATTGCACCATGAATAGAAGGGAGGCCACATCAATCTTTGAAGCCTACCATGATTCGAAACAACTTTCACCCTGAGGCTAATGAATCTAATTTCTAAACACAATATTCATTGCAATTTTTTTATTATGTAACATCATGTTGATGGAAGATTTCCTGATTGCAAACATCTCACTGTATTGAAGATAATCAACACCATGGGCAAGTTTGAAAAGAGAATAGGCAACTCGAATGCCAACATGAATGATAAATTTGTATTTTGTGTTTATTTTTCAATTAAAGGTCACAACTTTTCTGTGATCTACATAACAACCTTTCTAGTCACTTGAAAATGCTTGACCCATTTTTTATCATCATATTGCGCCATGAATTTTTTTGAATATCAAGTAGTGTTTCTAGTTTTCACCTAATCTCTAATCTCTTTCATCATTAAGACATCAAAATTGCAAGACATATTGAAATGATGCAAGACCATGGCACTCTTCCTGGCTTACAACAACCTATTCTTATATGCTAAAAAATCTCCCATACAATCTAAGGTTTCGTTCTCAACTTCTAATTAAAGAATCAAAAACTCCTACAATTGCATGATGATATGGAAAAAGTGGATTAACAAGAAAATCTTTATCGACTTCATCATGGCTAAGATGAAAATTATGAAAAGAAAAAAAAGGAAAAGCACAAACAAAACAAGACCAAGAAATATCATTATTATAAGAACATTGAGGATGTTGTGAAAACACAAACAATGTAAGACACATAATGAAATATTATTGTTGCAAGAACATTGAGAATGTTGTTACAAAAACATAAACAAAATTTGACAAAGAGATATCATTGTTGCAAAAACATCAAAAACACTATTGTAAAAAATTAAACTACATAGGGCGAAAAAGTAGAAAAACCATTGCTATAACAACATCGAAAGTGCCATTGTAAGAACTTGAATGAGAACAACGTGATGCTACAAAAACTTGAAGCACAATGAGATTTCAAAGAAAACACATAAAGAGAAAATAGTGACATTCAAAGACGACACATTTTTTAACAACAATAACCTTCAACTATGATAGCTTCAATTGTAAACATAAATGGCCATGAACTGTGAGATAGACCACCAAGAACCCCATTTCAAGAACTTGGAGGAGAACATTACGGTGTTGCAAAAGTTTGAAGGTTTTGAATATATGACAAAGGATGCAAAGGAAATTCCCCAAAAATTTAAACTGTGAACACATATGACAATGACCTATGAAACATAACAATAAAACAAGATTGTAAAAACTTGGAGGAAAACATCGTAATGTTGCAAGACCTTGAAACTTTTAGAAAAGCTTTTAGAGGCAACATAAAGGAAGAAAAAAAAGGTTCATGGATGTAAAGGGGTGAAATTGTGGACTCTGATCATTACCATCTCCCAAGAGGTAAGACCGAAGGAACAAGGTCCATGCCTTAGTACTCAAAAAAAAAAAAAAACCTTCACTTGTTTACTTTACTATATTTACTCAAATAATAGGTAAGAAACTATGCAAAAACTAAAAAAAAAGGGTAGGGTCTACCGTCTAAGAGTAGACCTACTGTCCTGTTTGTAGATTAATCTAGATGTGCCAGAGGAAAAAAATATAAAAAAGCAACATGGGAAATGAGAATAATTAGGGAATAATTACTTTCCAAGTTTTTGTAGCACTTTCAATGCCCCTAGATGTTGCCCTAGTGGGTCTATAGGCCTCCCACAACTATTGTCCCACCTTAACAACACCTACAGACCTTTTGGTAACCCTACCTATTGTTTGTAACACTTCCGAAACACCTCCCCAATGTTGCCTCCTATTTGTAATGAGTTGCATCTATTCATGACCGTTACCTATTATTTGCAACAATCCTTCCTAGTCTACAAACTTCTACTTTCAAGTCTTCCCCCTCTTCCTACTACCACATGTTAATTATTACTTTCCTATGGTAGCTAGTAACTTACTCCTTTAAAGGCTACCATTTAGTATGCAACCTTGTTTTTCGTTTTCGAAAAAACGCATAACTATCATGAGAAAGGGGCAACAACACATTGTATAATCTTAAACTACATTACTTTCCACATTTCTTAATAGAATAAATGCACAAAAAACATGTAGAAGTTTCTCAATTTTATATGTGAATCACACACAAGTACAAATACATTTCTCATTACTCTTTCCTCCCTAGTGTTACATCACACACTTTTCCAAGAGAGTCTTCCATTCCAACAACCAATTTCAAAAGTATCGAATGTCATAGAAGTTCCTCAAATCTTCTTCTAATTTTCCTTTTCCACAAAGCCACACAAGACTCACATTGACCCCATGAAAATAAGGCCCTTATTTTAATCCCTTCTTAAAAATCTCCTAGGTGATTGGGTAGATTACCCCCAACCATTCACTAACATGAACTACTTAATCCACTAGCTTCACCCCTTTGGTAAGAGATTATAAGTCTACCAGTGATAACTATTAATTGTTAGAATGCATATGGTAGTAATTAGTCTAGATATTTCTACCCCTAAATAGTGAACAATACAAACAAAAAATAAAACGACTTTCAAAGACAACACAAAAGGAAAAAAAAAATCGATTGAAAAATGAAAAGTAAAAAAACAAGTTCAAAGGTGACAAGGAGATTTCACTAAAATCATGACACAACTTCAATGTTAACTTTTGCCCATGCATCATGAACAAAGATTCATTATCCTTTAATGATAAGGTATCTACATACAAAAATTTAGTAGGTTTGAATGAAAATAGGTAAAAAAAAAGTTAAGGTACCTTCTTGTCAATTAAAAAAATCCTATAATTCCTTGTCAACAAACATTAACCTAATTTTGGGCCCTAATTTTTTGTTGTTAACTACAAGTCTAAATGCAACATAAGTTACTTAATACCATCAATTTTTTTTTGTTCATGTTGGTGTCCTAGACATTTATCTATGGTGTATCACAATGCTAATATTCTTATAATTGATCTTATTTTATGCTTGGTGTGTAAAGTTCCAAGGCTTGAATTTTGGTGAGGCTTAAATCAAATGGTTGACTCTCAACACCAAGTTGTAGACAATGATGTTGACTTCAAAAAAGATTATATGATGTGACAATCTTGAGGTAGGGGAAAATTTTACACAAGCAATACTTGTGAGTCAATATACATTGTTTATTCTACATTTGTTACTTGATTAGTGAATGGAGGCATTTTTGTGTGATGAATTGGATTCCATGGCATGAAAATTTATTTTGATGGATAGTTTTGAAAGTTATGTCAATATTTTCCAACTTGGACAACTCATTCTAACATATAAATAATAAAATGTGATTATGTAAAACATTTGTAGGTGATTTGTGTTGTTTTCTTCACAAGTGTTATCACGCTACCCTTTTCTTGTCAAATGGTGTGGCTTTTGCCTACATAAGTTTTTCCTTCTCTAGGGTCATAAAAATGCAATTATCTACTTTTCACAAAGAAACATAAATGCAAAATATGGTATGAAATGATTTTCTGTTATTTTAATTTATAAATACAATAGAATTTACAAGTTTGAATATTTGATTTTCAAATAACACTGCCCTTGAAACAATTAATTTGTTTTTCTCAAAAATAAATCGAGGTCATAATACTATTGGGGTAGAATTGTTGACGGGCTACATACAAACATTAAATGAAAAGGCTCATCCTCCCACCAAGAGGGGGCTAAGGTCTTAATGTACGGTTGGGAAGTAACGATGGATGTCAACTATGGTTCATGAATTCTAACCGAGGAGGCCTTATTGTCTACAAGGCTTAGTTTGGGGAGGGTGTTATGTGTGTGAGGCCTTGTAATAAATATTTAATTTTGTTGTATTCTATTGGTTTCAACAAAATTTTGTGCAAGGTAAGGTTCCCCATTTCGGATATTATAGTTGTAAAAGAAGCTTATAACCATAACACTTCAAAATTGGGAGTTAAAAACCTATTTTTAAAAACATGGCGACCATTTCTTATAGTAGTTCAAATGTGATTTACATGACAAAATATTTCACAAGACATTTTATTCATAAAAAAATTACCTTGGGTCTTTTTGGCATAAGGTGTCACTAGAAAATGATGGCCTTGATTTTACATTAAACCTTTTTAAGGGCTTTTTCTAAGGGCTCATTTCAAGAGCTAACACCCACCAATGCACCATTCAAAAATTCCATTCTTTGAGGCAAGGATGAACCTCAACTCTCATTAGATTGGGTTCACCTTGATTTGCCCTCCTTATCCTACAACCTTTTACCTACCCTTGCAACCTCCTCCTTTCTACCTTCACCTACCCCACCGCATTTTTTCAACCTTAATTTGTTTTTTTTTTTTTTTTTTTTTTGTTTTGCTTCTTCATTAAACCCTAAACCTTCAAGCCCCAACTCCAACTCAAT
>Ga0116229_10014457_pt1 | contig 10953 bp, 9 predicted proteins | sample S1TSphgellanicum_3_FD_87313 | JGI IMG/M metagenome (GOLD analysis project Ga0116229, IMG submission 87313) | Host-associated microbial communities from peat moss isolated from Minnesota, USA - S1T2_Fc - Sphagnum magellanicum MG | ecosystem: Host-associated > Plants > Peat moss > Unclassified...
CCTACTTCCGCCAGTAAGGTTCCAAAACTATGGTTTATCAACTCTTTGCTGCAAAAAAGAACTAACCTAACTAATATCGTATTTCAGACAACTAAACCCCCCCCCTCACACCTTGTGCACACTCATCAACCCCTATTCTAACACAAAGTTGTTAAACCCCCCTAATAACTTCACCACACTCATATATTCCTAACCCAATTTTTAAATATTGAGACTACTAGCCATGGCCATGTCGGTAGAGCTCATAATAATGGTCATCAATGATAAACAAATTTGTCTTTTGCAAACGTCCCTCCAACTTTTGAAAGTTTTTCCAACTTATATTTCAAAACAATTGTCAACTTCTCACCACACCCTTGAAATGACAAAATCAAGTTTGACCAATACGTTTGGATAAACCTGATTTGGAGTTTTGTTGCATTTTATTTGTCCCTATGGATGTGTGTTCATTTTATTGGTATAGTTTGTAATCATGCCCACCATGTTTGTAAAATATATCAAAGGGAAATGAAACTTTTGTTTTATTAGTCCACATTCATCCATATATGTGGGGTGATGATAATTGATGTGTGTGATGTGTGATATATCAAAATTTCTAATTGTTGAATAATTAAATGTAAAATTTACATTTGGGCCTTAGTTGTATTGTGTCTACCACATGTTTTATTCTTATGTCATGATACATTTGCCATATAGACACATGTTACACATACAAATTGTACTTTCGAATGTGCATATGCCACATATTGTTTATTGTGTTCCAATTTCATACAAATCACATACATATTTCATTAGATAATTCTATTGGTGCTCAATAAATAATCGCACATACATAAGGTTTAGGCTTCTTGCACATCTAGATGGTAGATATGTATGGAACATTCACATTTCTAGCCACATCCAAATTAAGAATATTTCTAATATTTTAATGTGAAATGTAAAAAAATTTATATGTTGGAAGATTGCCACATTGATATGTTGGAATCCCATTGGTTTGTGATTTGTTTATGATATATGATTCTTATATTAATTGTGTTTTCCCATGAAAGTGAAGTTCTTTTTGGATAAAATTTATTTATGTAGATTTACAACATCCAATCTCTAATGAAAATATCTTGTTGTCGAGATCCCAATCTAACATTCACATGAATAATGATGAATTCTTATGTCTTCTATGTTGTTGATTTATGCTGAGATATGAAAGTTGTTGGGAATGTCACTACTTTAATATAGTGTAGTTTGTTTTTTGGAAAATATTTTTCGTAATTTTTTATGCTTGACAAAATCTTATATTACAAACATTAATTAGATTTTCTTTGCAACATGTTCCAATTGTGCCTAAAATTATTCCTTCTGGCTTTTGCTTTTCCTATTAAGATATAGTCACAAAAGTATTTCACACAACTTGACTTATGAAGAGTATGGACTGCATATTTTACCATTGATCTGACATTTAATCCTATGTTCTAATTTGCTTCTTCTAACCTTGGATGGAACTACAGTCCTCCACATATTTGAATGAGGCTATTACCTTATCATGTTATGGTCTCTTCCACCCATTTTTTTTGCATTTTAAAAAAAAAATTGCACATTACACAAATATTAACCCTATTTATGTTAACCTAAATGCTAGTTCCAATATGATATTCTTGTGCTTTTAATGCCATGTCGCCCTCGATTTGTTAGAATTTTTTGGTGTCTGCGCATCCCTTTTTCATGTTCATTTGTCCTTCCAAAAGATGATATTTCTCGAATGACACACACATTTAACAACTTTCTATATTCCTCCTTTCTTTTTCATTTATTTCCAAGCTTGCACCACATTTATGTAATTCACATAATCCATCGGAAGATGTAGAAATTTTAGGTTGGGTTTCCATTTAAACAACTTTCAAAGTGATCACTTTGTCCCAAATTTTATTCTTTACACCATATTCCATCAACAAAGATTATGTTTGGTTACAAGCACATAAGCTTTAAAATTTTAGTTTAATGCTTGTTACTACATTGCTTGACTTTCTTGTTTGTGGTTTTCATTGTTGTTGTTCTTTGTCCAATTTCATATTTGACTTGCTTGGTGCTTGGATTATATTTTCCCAATTCCTCATTTTTTTTCGCCAAACCCTTCAAAATTTACCCTAGTGTTTGATTATCTTCTTGTTGATTCAAATCCATTTGAATTCCTTCACTACTACTCATGAGCCCTTTGTAACATAATGACATTTCATGCTACTCGATGCGCCAACTTCACCATCATGGTAGATTGTTGTCTTTGAACATTGTATGTGCACTATGTTTGCTTTTCAACCAGGTTATTTACATATATTTAAAGACGTCTTGTATGATTTTAATAACTTTTTTTCAAGTTTTCTATACCAAATTCCTATGACCTCTTCACAAGGGATATAGTTGGTGGTTGGTTGTGGTTGTTATCACATTATTGGTGATAGATTGGCTCATAATTATTAGGAAACCATCATTATAGCAAGAATAATAGGTTTTGTGGTCAAGATTGTGAAGCAAACACTCAAAGTTGAAACTCCCTCAATGTTCTGATGCATTTTCGTCTTTTACTTTCATTGAATTGTTCGATTCCTCCGCATGTGAGGACTTGACAACACTTCATCAACAAAATCATCGAAAGCCATTATTTAGTCTGGAACTTCTTTATCATCAGAGCCATACACCCCTAGGGAATATTTAGTCTATTGTTTCTTGCTTACGTGCAATGGTGCTACTAGGACAAACCTCCAATGAGTTGCGGACTTTAGATTACGACAATATCCTTTTGCGAAAAGTCCAATTCTTGCCGATTGTCTTCAATGGGGATGTCTTGTTTGAATTGCCGCCCATCCATTTGAATACTCACAACCCTTCCCAAATGTAAGGCATGGACAAAAAGTATGATGGCCATGCTTGGTGTAAGTTGGTCACAATGAATATAAAAAAATCATTTGGGTTTAGTTTTAGGAAGGCTCGTTGTTTGGGTCACTTGCGGTGTGTGTAGGCTGATTATGAAAATTTTGTGCATTCTGTCACTCATATTGAGACATTCTAGTGTGATGAGTGCACTCATATTCTAATTTTAGATCAAAGTGGATCCAAGCTCCTCTTCGTTTAGATGCAAATTTTGTCATTTTCCTCCTTTCTATGTCATTGATTACGGTGGTCATTTTTATTATGTTGTGCATAAACTTCAATTTATGTCAAGAATGACGATTCATCTTGGTGTTCACAACCATCCTAGTGTGGATGGAAAATGTTGAGAGTCAATCAAGGAGATTAGAAAGTTGATCGCATAAAAGGTTGATCACATGCTTGATGAAAATATCTTTTCAATTTCCCTCAATGCTAGCAAGACCTTCTTGGGGAGTTACTTGCTTAATGATTTTAGCGATGGCATAGTGGAACTACTCAAGGGTGAACAATTGGAGCACATCTAGGACAAGTTCCATGAATTTAACTCTCCCAACATTTGTAACCTTGGTGTTTCTTTCAAACATCATTCAATTGAAGTCCAAAAGTTGGTATGACTACATCTAGGAATGTTATTTCCTAGGACAAGTTCATGGACAAAAGGTGTTCATTTTTTAAATGTTGATAAATGGTGTCGGGAGCAGAGTCAATCTTGTCACACAAATGCAACCTATAAGGGATTTTGTCGCAACCCTAGCTTTGGGCTCATGACCAAGGCAAAAGGGGTTGCAAGGTTATGGGCCAAGAGAGAGGAAGCCCGAGAATCAAGGCAAAGGCATTGCAAGGGTGCGGGCCAAGAGGAAGCCGGGGAGTCACATCACATACTCCCGGGAGTGTTAGAAAGTGTGAGGGAAAATGAGGGAGTGAACCCTCACACTCCCAAAACAACTCCCACTTTGGGAGATGGAGTCCCAGGGGACTCCCGAAACTTTAGAGAGCAATTGCAGGGGTCAAAACACAATGGCTTGTCGCGTTCTTTATATCATTGGAAAGCTCTTAGAACGTAGATGTTTCAAATGGGCTCGCATTGTTCATTTGGACATCTGAAACGTAAGTTATGGCCAAAAGAAGGGCCGGGAGTCAAACTGTCAATTTGACTCCCGACCACAAAAAGTTGGGAATCGACCCGATTTAATTAGCTGCAGGGGGCGTGTCATATATGTTGGAAAGCTCTCGATGAGAGCTACAACTTTGCTTCAGACCGCACCTCAATCGGAGGTCTGCTCGCAAAGTTATGGGGCTCCAAAGTCGTGGGAGTCCCAGTTGGCGAGATTTCGAGACTCCCACTCGGGAGTCCCGGGAAAAAGAGCCATTTGGATGTAGCCTCCGTGGAGAGCTGCAGAGTATACTATAAGGGAGAAGGTGGTGGCTTCCCCCAAGTCCAGGCCGTGGTGAGTCTTATGTGTCTGTGTTGCCCGTGGCTTGTCCTAGCACCAAAGGTGCTCCAACTATGCACTAACCACTTTGTGTGGGTTGTGTGCAGGCCCTTGTGAATGAGTGAAGCTTGTCAACTCTTCCTAGTCCCATCCCGGAGCTCCAACACGCCCCTCTACCCCTCAAAGTGTTGTGAGCTAAGGAGCGTGCTCCGACTCCTCCTTCTTCTGCTGCTTTCTACTTGGGCTCACATTTGAATCCTTTAAAGAGTTGGGAGTGCGTCAGATTTGTAGAATGTTTAAATCATGTTTGATCATGTGAAGTGTGTTGTTGGGTGGACAACTATGGCTTGTCATGTGTACAATCATGTCTATTGTAAAATGTTGACCATAGTTATTTGTGATATGTAGTTTGAAAACATTGAAGTTCAATGACTTATGTGGACAAAGCTTAATGAAACATTGTTGAAGGATGGGTTTCCAAAACCCAATTTCAAGGGATTCATGGCTAATAACGCACAAGCCAATTGGAATGTTGTCAAAATTGTTTATGGTTTTCAGGACCCTTCTATTAGGATGGTTGATAAGGAGCACACATGTTTATTCCATTGGAATCATTCACTCAATAAACACACCAAACAACTAATCAAACTTGAGTTGCAAGATGAGCACAAGGCTTTTTGCCACCAGTACAAGAATGCCAAATCCCATGGGGATGTTGATAGTCATTATGTTTTGATTTGTTCTTGGTGGCTTTCATATGGGGCTGCTTTCTGAAACAGGTGTCCACGAGCTTAGTAATTGGCTTAACTTTTGGCAATTTTGTGTCAAACAATGGGGAGGTTTTATGGTCCATGTGAGTACTTCTTCTATGAACTTACTATGACTTCCCTTCTCTTTAGTGCATTTAAAATTATAAGATGTCCATTTTCACTAAACTTCCATTTGTATTTTACCTCTTTTTTTGTTGTAACATTTCAAATTTTTCTGATGATTCTTTTTTTTTATTTGTAGAAGTTTAACAATGAACAGTGGGCAAACATGCCCACTTGTAATCTAATTGAAATTGTGCATAACATTTGGTTGTAACAATTGGGGAATCGTGACACTTGTCTATACACAATTACATTTGATGATTATGTTTGGGCTTTCAAACAATCTACATTATATAGACAATACTTGTGAGGGGGTCCATCTGGTCATGGACCTAATAGGAATGAATTTTTGTTGAGGAGGACCCAACAGTCTAGTGATCCAATTAGACTAGTGATTGTTGTGGCAAATTACACGTTTGGATCTTCCTTCTTTTATTGTGCATTACACCTCAAGGGGGAAGAGGTTTCTGGGTCTACCAAGTGACATGTTGATTGTCCTTTTAATGCAAACAATGATTTTCATCATCTTGATTATGTGAATTTCTTTCGTCCACGAATAACAATTTTTATTGTTCAACACAATGTTGTAAAAAATGTAGGCATGAAACAATTGCCTTATGGTTCCAGTGCTCGTTCACCTTTGGTATCTCAAGGTGGCCTAAATTGAAGGAAAATATTTGTGTTGATGGCTAATGGTGGATTGAATGTTACCCACCTAGTTTTGTAATTTGATGTTTTGCGTTCTAGAAAACCACAAGGCAAAAATACAAAGTAGAATCAACCTTTACAAATGTGTAAGTGGAATTTCTGCTCCATGTTACTCATGGTTTTTGGTACAATTTCATATCGGATCATTGGAGCACCATATGCACTAGTTTTGTCACAATGATTTGAGCTATAGTGTTTGTGGGACAATGCAAAAATATGTAGTTGCCAGGCCTTTAGTTCCAACTATATGGCTCATCCAAAAAGGTACTAACTAACTCAAAAGGAAGTAACAACTATAAAAGAAATGGGGTTTTCCTTTGACCACAATCTTTTTTGAAGTTTATTTTATTCCCAATTATCTAGTCCAAGTAGTTCACGTGTGCCTGTTATGAGTGTTCATAGCATTGTGCGGCCAGTTGATGCAAATTGTTGACCCACAACTCGTGGTGGCAAGAAAATGAAATAATTTCTATTTTCAAAATAACACAACACATCAATAATTGGGAGGTTGGCATCTTATTTACCCAATGCACTATTTTCCCCCTATTAATGTCTCTTCACTTGGGTATGGACCAATTTATAATATTCTTTTAAATGACCAAATATATGATGTGACTATTGAAAATTTCCTTAGATGTTCATGTGTTTATTTTGTCAAAATGTTGGTAGGTTCTTTGGGTGTTCATGGGGTGTATGTGCATTGTATACTTGTGTATCACGTCTTGCAAACAATCATGTTTTGTGGTTTCACGGAAGAGTTCATTCATCACTGCACATGGAGTTGGGATGAAGTTCAATGTTTGTTGAAGTGTTCCAAAGTTTTTGAATTCTTGTGATAGTACATCAGAATTTCATTCATAAACCTTTATGTAGTTGGCTAAACTGTGTAATAAGTTTTGATGTTATTTTTGTCCCATCCATTATGTTCTCCACTTTGTAACTTTTCAATCATTGTAGACTAATGTTTATTTATGTATAATATTTCAACCATTTCAACACATGTTTGTCAAATATTTAATATATTTTGAGACGTTAAATTTTACCAAATATTTCTCAAGTATGCAATGCCCACCTATTTCAACATTATATATATATATATATATATATATATATATAAAGAGAAATAAACAAATGATTGTAACAAACCATGGATGTGACATGGACAAATATTCCAAGGTTGTTAGAGAATATTTTGCCATGTCACGAAATATTATGTGATGTAGAATATTATACCATGTCATTTAATAATATCCATGTGGCAAAGAAATACTAATAATATTTCATGATGTGGCATGGAATATGATTTAAGATTCCTTTCCTACACATTCGCTCGTTTTCTAATGTCATTGGATTTAAATTAACAATTTCATTATGAAGATAACTATGTGATTATTTATTGATAAAAAAAACTCATTTGTGAATAGTAATGGACTTTTGAAGTTGAAAAATATGGATTAGTTGTTTGATTTGACCATCACAAAATGGAAAAAATTATATTGTTCACATTCCAAATTTGTTATTAGGAGTTAATATATGATGTAATACAAGATGATAAATTCATATGAGGAACCTTTTATTTGAAAACCTTAACCGTTTGATAGTTAGGACTTTTTAATGGTTAAAATTTAACCATATTTTCATAAGTCCATATGAGTTACAATTTTATTTTATTCAATTTTTTTGTTGGCAAAAAATATGTTTGTGAAAGTTTTAAATAGGGCAATATTTTAAAGAACTTTGTGGGTTTTCCTTTTAGGATTTTCAAATTCAAAAATGACATTAGCTACATTAAATACAAGTTCTCACATAGATTTGGGAAGGTTTGTAGGTGATTGAACATGTATTACTCAAATATTAAAATAATAATTTAAAAAAATCATGTCCATTTGAATCATTTAAAAAAATATTATATGGACTTATAGGGAGTGCGATTTCTACCGATATTAAGACATTCAATCACGCATTCACCCCACATTGGAAGAGGCATTCCACATTGTGGAAAAGATTGGTCAAGGATTTTATGTGGTGGAAGCTAATAAGTTTGTTATCACCGTGACTACTTGGAAGGATTCCAAGAAAGAGGAATCAATGGTCACCAAGTATGGGAAGGCTAAAAGGGGTCAAAAGGGGGGGGGTCAATTTGGGCCAAGTCCCCATCCTTTTCAGCAAAACAAGGGCAAGGGGTTATGTGTTGGACTTGTGGAGGTCCTTGCATGAATGAACTTGCCCAAATAGGCATCCACATTCAAATCCACATCTCCAAGTACTAAAAAATGTGAATATTGGGTCATGACATTGACTATTTTTATTCATTGCATCCAAAAATTAGTCCTAACAAATCTACCAACTATAAGGATGGTGAGGGAAAAGGAGGACATGGGGGAGGCAATGGTTCCCAAGGCAAGGGCAAAACCACAAGTATACTTTTACATAAATCCTCATGAAAGACCAATGACCAAGGCCAAAGTGGTGGCATGGCCATTACATAAGATCAATTTGCTCAGTTAGGAAATTTGATCACAAGCATGCTAGCTTAGAAGTTGGAGGAAAAAAAAACAACAACATTAAGTTCCACAAATGTTCCTAGATATCCAAGATTGGATCCTTTTTTGGGATTTTTTTGTGGAATTGGATTTGTTGGTTCGACCAATGTTCCCCATGATGCACATGCTTTGGGGGCAAAACACCATGTTATTTTTTTTTATCCACTTGAATTGGATTCATTAGTGATAGTTACACATTCCAACTCATAGTCTTGGAGCCACAAGGAAGTGATGAGAGATTTAACCTTTGAAGGAGGAAGGCTTGGCACTAAATGTGTCTTCCCTAATCATTCACATTAATTGATACAATGCCAACTAATACATCCATATCTTCAAGCATGGGGCATGTTCCCATGTGGCCAACAAAAAAATTAATTCATCTTTTAAATTGGATGTGAATGGGGTGATGTTGGGGGTGGCTACATCCATCTACCATGCCCCATTATTTTTGGCCATCACCATGGCAAACCTTAGAGTATGGGCAATTGCAATTTTCCAACTTGTAACCATTTTTATGTGAGAGAGGAGTGGCAGACTTGACTCTAGATATGACATCAATGTTGTTCCTGATAACTAACTTGGAAAAACAACCTCAAAAGACAATACATTTTGAGGTGGAAATTTTTCTTTTATGGCAAGCATCAATTACCAAATAATCTAACCTTTTAAGACGATTCACCATTGGTTGGGCATCAATGACATTAGGAATGGTTTTCGTGTGTAACAAGGAAGGTGTTTTTCAATTCAAGAGGATGGACATGGACAAACATTTTGCTATCAAAAGGTTTTGTTGGATTCTTGTGCCCAAATAATGATGTTAGGCCAATCATTATTTGTGGGTTTTCACATGATAGATGAAAACCTTGATTCATGCCCATATTAAATTCAAACATTGATGGGTGCATTGCAAAATTCTCATGGGCTTACCAAAACTAATGTGTTGGTGTAGTTAATTAAACCCCAACCACCCAACAAACCAGTCAACCATTCAAGTTCAAGATGTGGTGACCAATGCCACATCTTATGATGTGTTGGTTGGGGGTGTTATGTTGTACCCCATGGGATTTGTAATGGACTTTTAGAAGGAGATTGCTTTCTATTGACTTGAGTGGCAATCATTTTTTAATCCAATATTTTGTACAAGGTGTTGGACATGTGGGTGGTGTTACCATGTTGGTTGGATTTGCTAGCACATTATCTTGGGGGATGGGATTACTGGAAAAAAACTTGGATGTATATGATTTGTATATGTTGTAAAGACTCTATGCATGTTGGAGATGTGGCGGACACTTGATGACCCACTTGATAATTCATGTAATAGATGAATTAAAAATATGTGGGCTAGTAGCAAACATGTAGTGCTACCTAGTTAAAAGATACTTGTATGTTTTGAAGAAGTACATGAGGAACAAGGCAAAGCCAAAGGGTTGCATTGCATTGGGCTACATGTATGACTTGAGGTGTTGGGGGTTTTGTGCATCAAATATTTTGCATTATATTCACACACAACTTGTCACATTTGGGATGTAAATGAGGAAGAAGTTGATGCAAGGGGGCTCTTATGTGGGAACAAAACATTGAAATGGTTATCCTTCATGGAGATGGAAACAATTCATTCATATGTCATTGCAAAATTTGTGGCCACATAATCACTATACATGTTATTTTTAATGTGGGCAACATGTTGCTGAAAACATTGGAAATGTGATTTGGTCATTAAAGGTTTACATTTCATAAATTTGGATTTTTGTCCATTCATTTTGAGGTTTGCAACATCCATTTAAGGCTTCTAGACTTGCTAACATGCACATTTAGACTTGTCATTTGTGTTGGTAAATAATGTAGGCCTAATGCAAGTGGTGTTGAGAATTCAAGTTCAACTAGTTAGGTTTCATTAGTTACTGGAGTAGGAAAGTAATTAGGTTACTTTCACAAAGTTGAATTACTTTCATTACTTATTTTAGTTTGGTTATTTGTGGTTTGGTCTTACAGTTAAATACCTTGGTGTTGATGGTTTGTTTCTCTTTTTTTCATTACACAAGTTTGTGTATTTCATATGACAAGAACCTTGGAAAGTTCTTGATGTTGTGTTTTGTGTTATGAACATTATGTTGTAGTTTCCTTTCAATAAAGATTTATGTTTGCACTTGAGTAAATCTCCTATTTGTTAACATGGTATCAGAGCTTACGTTGTTTGTGAGAAAGTTGAAAGAGATCTAAAATTAGAAAGTCTCTAGAACTAGAGCTTGAGAATCTCTAGTAATATAATAGGAGTTTGTCAAATGCAAAAGAGAAACGAGGAAAGAAAAAAATGTGAAGAGAAAGAAAAGAAAAGAAAAGAGGTGAGAGGAGATCAACATATCAAAGTAGTGGAAGTCAGATCTTTAAATCTAAATCTAGATCTACTGTGAAAAGATCTTGGAGTGAAACTTGGAGGGATTGTAGAAGACTATAGGACGCTTCTAGTCTCAAATTTTC
>Ga0116229_10014458_pt1 | contig 10953 bp, 7 predicted proteins | sample S1TSphgellanicum_3_FD_87313 | JGI IMG/M metagenome (GOLD analysis project Ga0116229, IMG submission 87313) | Host-associated microbial communities from peat moss isolated from Minnesota, USA - S1T2_Fc - Sphagnum magellanicum MG | ecosystem: Host-associated > Plants > Peat moss > Unclassified...
TTGCCGCCCTGGGATAGCTTGAGCGCCGATGAAAAACGCCTGTATGCGCGCCAGATGGAGGTCTATGCCGGCTTTCTGTCGCAAACCGACGACGAGGTGGGGCGCCTGCTCGCCGGCCTGAAGGACGAAGGTAAATACCAGAATACGCTGGTGCTGTATGTGGTCGGCGATAATGGCGGCAGCGCCGAAGGCGGCCTGGAAGGCTCCGACACCAACATGGCGACCCTCGGCGGCGTCAAAAGCGATCTGGCCGAAATGCTCAGCCATATCGACGATCTCGGCAGCCCCTATTACGACAACCATTACGCCGCCGGATGGTCGTGGGCGACCACCGCGCCGTTCCAATGGATGAAGCAGATCGCCTCGCATTTTGGCGGAACGCGCGACGGATTGGTGGTGTCCTGGCCCGGCCACACCGCCCAACCGCACGTGGTGCGCACACAATTCTCGCATGTCAACGACATCGCCCCCACCATCTACCAGGCGGCCGGCATCAAATTTCCCGATATGGTGGACGGCGCAAGGCAAATACCGCTCGAAGGCAAAAGCCTGTTGGCCACGCTGACCGATCCCACCGCCACAACCGGGCATAACGAGCAGTATTTCGAGATTTTCGGCAACCGGGCCATTTACAAGGATGGCTGGGTGGCCGGCGCGCGCCGCTACGCGCCGTGGGAATTATTCACCAACCCTGCGAAAATTTTTGCCGGCGACTTCAACAAGGACCGGTGGGAGCTCTATCATGTTGCAACGGACTTTTCCGAGGCGCACGATCTGGCGGCACAGAATCCGCAAAAACTTGCCGAGCTGAAAGCCGAATTCGACAGCGAGGCAAAACGCAACGGTCTCTATCCGCTGGTGCCGATCCCCCTGCTGCTGGCACCATCCCCGACAAAGGGGCGAACGCATTTTTCCTACGCCGAGGGCGTGGACCGCGTGCCCCTGGCCGTGACGGCCGACCTGACCGCAAAGGCACACCGGTTGACCGCCGACATCGACGTCCCGCCCGGCGGCGGCGACGGCGTGATTGTTGCCGAGGGCGGCCGCTACGGCGGTTTCAGCCTGTTCGTCAAGGACGGCAAGCTGACATACGAAAATAATAGTTTCGGCACCGAACACCAGCAGATCGTTTCGAGCGCACCGCTGCCGCCCGGGCACGCCAAAGTGGTGTTCGAATTCACCCCCGACCCCAGCCCCGGTCTGGGACTACGCGCGCTCATGCTGCCAAAACCTGGCCCCGGCCAGGCAACATTGTCACTGAATGGAAAGAAGGTCGGCACCGCGCATTTCAGTCATTTCGGCGGTTTCACCAGTTCGATCGATGAACCACTAGATATAGGGCGCGATTCCGGCTCTCCCGTCAGCGCCGATTACAACGCCCCCGACTCCTACGCCGGCAAAGTCATCCGTGTCACCATAGATCTCCTATAACAGGAAAACGTTTTTGTTGCTTTTCGTCACGAAAGAAATGGGTCCCGGTTCTTCGCTACGTCATCTCGAGAACGGCATGACATTGATACGCAGTGTGCTGGATCGCTTCGGCCGAAAGCGCGCGCCCGAAATCGTCATGGATATCGTCAACCGCCAGGGCTCCGTAGAACACTACTACCACTTCATCCTTGGCTTCCTGGCGCCGCTGGTGCTGCACTTGAGCACGGGCCCACGCGCAGCCACACGCATTATCCGCTCCTGCGGCCCGATGGACTGCCACCTCGCCCCCCTCGCCCTGCCAAATCTTCGCATCGTGCAAAAGCAGCTGTGGCTGGAAATGCGCGACACGGGGCACCTGCAAACCGAGCAGCTTGGGGGCTTCGACGAGCCGATCCACTACGATGAGGAAGCCTTCCAGCGCTTCCGCCAGATCGTGCTGCGGCGGTTTGGCCAATCCGAGGCGGCCCCCAACGCCGCCGGCACCATGCTGGTGATCAACCGCGGCAAATCGCCGCCGTACTACCAGACAGAGCAGGCGGAGGTTCAAACGTCGGCCGGCCTGCGCCGCAGCGTCCCCAACATGGCCGCCCTCGTCGCCGCCGCTACCGCCCAAGGCGTCAAAACGCGGGTGGTGGAACTGGAGACATGGACTCTGCAACAGCAGGTGGCGTTGTTCGCCGGCACCCGCACCCTGGTGGCGCAGCATGGAGCGGCGCTGGTGAATATGCTTTGGATGGCGCCAGGGGGGGTGATCATCGAAATCAACCCGGTGGCGGAAGGCCTCCATTTCCAAGACTGGTTCCGCCGCCTGGCAACGGCCTGCGGACATGACTATGTCAGCGTCAGTCAGGATGGTGTTCACGCCCCCGTGGACGAAACCGCGTTTTGCGAAGCACTGCGGACCGCGCAGAATCTGGTCTATAGGAAAACAACAAAAACAGACGGTTAGAAAGCAGTTCTTTTCTGAAGAAAAGAACCGGAAGACTTTTGCTCTTGGTGCAAACGCCAAACTGCGGGCATATGGCCCGACCGATCCGCGGGCGCAGAGATAAAAGTCTTTTCCTTCTCAGGAGCACATTCACGTGCGTATCGTGGTCGCCATGTCCGGCGGGGTCGACAGCAGCGTCACCGCCGCCCTGCTCGCGGAGGCTGGTCACGAAATCATCGGCGTCACCCTCCAGCTCTACGACCACGGCGCCGCCACCGCGAAAAAGGGTGCCTGCTGCGCCGGCCAGGACATCCACGACGCCCGCGCCGTCGCCGACCGCCTCGGCATCCCGCACTACGTCATCGACGCCGAAGCCCGTTTCCGCGCGTCGGTCATCGAACCCTTCGCCGCCGCCTACGCCGCCGGCGAAACCCCGGTGCCCTGCATCGCCTGCAACCAGGGCGTCAAGTTCAACGACCTGCTCAACCTGGCCCGCGACCTCGGCGCCGACGCGCTCGCCACCGGCCATTATGTCCGCCGCGAGGAAGCGGCGGCGGGACCCGAACTTCACCGCGCCGCCGACCCGGACCGCGACCAGAGCTGGTTTCTCTTCGCCACCACGCGCGCGCAACTCGCCTTCTGCCGCTTTCCGCTCGGCGACATGCCCAACAAGAATAGTGTGCGCGCCCACGCCGCCCGCCTCGCATTGCCCGTCGCCGAAAAGCCGGACAGTCAGGACATCTGCTTCGTCCCCCACGGCACTTACGCCGACCTGGTCACCCGCCTGCGCCCGGACGCCGCCGAACCCGGCGACATTGTCGCCCAGGACGGCACGAGGCTCGGTCCCCACGCCGGCATCGCCCGGTTCACCGTGGGGCAGAGCAAGCGCCTGGGCGCCGCCGCCCTTCATAAAGGCCAGCGCATGACCGTGGTGTCGCTCGACGCATCAACCCGCCGAGTCGTCGTCGGCCCGCGCTTATCCGGCACCACGCGCATCAGCCTGCGCGATGTAAACTGGCTGGCCGATCCGGTACCGGAAGGGCTCCACTGCACGGTCAGGTTGCGGGCGCGCGATCAGCTGCGACCCGCCCGCGTAAAACCATCCGGCGCCGGCGCGGACGTCACCCTTGGCGAACCGGCGCTCCCCGCGCCCGGCCAGGCCTGCGTATTTTATGACGGCACACGGATCATCGGCGGCGGATTCATACGCGCCGGATATGAAAAGGTATCGGAAATTGGATGTGAAAATGGCGCGGAGAGCATTGCCCCCCGCGCCTGCTGAAATGCGAGCCGATACCTACATCAAGCAAAACCGGCGCGGCAAATGACAATTGCGCTTCGTGCACAAAAAGCACAGTTTTTTCGTGATCACAAAAAAGCCCGGCTTTCCTGCAACAGCCTTTTCTAATGTGCGCGCGCCGGCATCCGTTGCCTAAACTTAATGAACATTTTCCTCTGATGGCGGCTCCGGGGTTTCTGTCTCACCCGCGAACTGGCACGCGATGAGGAATTCCCGGTTACCTTCCGGCCCGGTGATCGGGCTTTCGGCAATCCCCAGCACCGTCCATCCCGGCAACGCAGCCCACCAGGCGCGAACCGTCTCGCACACCGTCCGATGCACCTCCGGGTCGCGAACCACGCCGCGCGCGCCCACCTGCGCCGGGCCGGCCTCGAACTGCGGCTTGATCAGGGCCACCGCCCATGCGCCCGCCACGCACATCATGAGTGCCGGCGGCAACACAATCCGCAAGCCGATAAAGCTGGCGTCGCATACCACAGCCTGCACCGACTCGCCGATCAACGTCGGTTCCAGTGTGCGGGCGTTGGTCCGCTCATGCACCACCACACGCGGATCGCTCCGCAGCTTCCACGCCAACTGGCCGTGTCCAACATCCACGGCATGCACGCGCGCCGCCCCGCGGGCGAGCAACACGTCGGTAAAGCCGCCAGTGGAAGCCCCAATATCGAGGCAAACCCGCCCCGCCGCCGGCAATCCAAACAGCGTCAGCGCATGGTCCAGCTTCATCCCGCCACGAGACACCCACGGATGATCATGCCCACGCACCTCCAGCGGCATCGCCTCACCCACCGGCGCGCCCGCCTTCTCCACCCGCCGCGTGCCGGAAAATACCTTGCCCGCTAAAATCAGCGCCTGCGCCCGCGCCCGGCTCTCCACCAACCCCCGCGCTACCAACGCCTGATCCGCCCGCATCCGCATGGGTGTTGCTCCCAAGAAGGCCAAGGGGCTCTGCCCCCTCGACCCACGCCGGGGACAAGACGGATGTACGAACCCGTCATGTGCCCCCCTCCCTAACCCCTGACCTGCCTTAAGTAAAAGGTTCGAAGGACTTATCCTTAGCTTGGGTCCAGGGGGCAGAGCCCCATGGCCTTCCTGGGGCAACCCCGCGCCGTTGCGGCGAATCGGCTGCATCGGCCACGCACGGTTGTTAAATATCTTTCGCAATGCAATATCGGTACGGCGATGCCCCGTGGGCGTCAGGTCCGGGGTCGCACACTTCGCCGCGGCCGGTTCGCTTTGCGCGGCTGGGGTGGCGCGTTCCGCGCCCTGCCAGGGTGCACAAATTTGGGAGTTTCGAGCGTGGCGGTTCCATTAAGGCAGGTTCTGCGGGTCGGCGCCTACGTGCTCAAACAGCATATCGCCGGCCGCAAGCGCTACCCCTTGGTACTCATGCTGGAACCGTTGTTCCGCTGCAACCTGGCCTGTGCCGGCTGCGGCAAGATCGACTATCCTGCCGAAATCCTGAACCAGCGCCTGAGTGTGCAGGACTGCATGGACGCGGTGGAGGAGTGCGGCGCCCCGGTGGTGGCGATCGCCGGCGGCGAGCCGCTGCTGCACCGGGAGCTGCCCGAAATCGTCGCCAAAATTCTGGACCGCAAGAAGTTCGTCTATCTTTGCACCAATGCCCTGCTGCTCGAGAAAAAGCTCGACCAGTTCAAGCCGCATCCGTATTTCAGTTGGGACGTGCACCTCGATGGTGACCGCGACATGCACGACGCGGCGGTCAGCCAGGACGGCGTGTTCGACCGCGCCGTGCGCGCCATCAAGGCTGCCAAGGCCCGCGGCTTCCGTCTGTCCATCAACTGCACGCTGTTCGACGGCGCGGACCCGGCCCGCGTGGCTAAATTTTTCGATGACGCGATGGCGCTCGGGATCGACGGCATCATGACCTCGCCTGGCTACGCGTATGAGCGCGCGCCGGACCAGCAGCATTTCCTCAGCCGCCAGAAAACCAAGCAATTATTTCGCGACCTGCTCGCGCGCGGCCGCGGCCGCGGCTGGAAGTTCTCGCAAAGCCCGCTGTTCATCGATTTTCTGGCCGGCAATCAGAATTATCGCTGCATGCCCTGGGGCAATCCGACCCGCAACGTGTTTGGCTGGCAGCGCCCCTGCTATCTGCTCGGCGAGGGCTATACCAAGACATTTGCCGAATTGATGGAAACCACCGACTGGGACGCCTACGGCACCGGTAATTACGAAAAATGCGCAGATTGCATGGTGCATTCCGGTTACGAGGCCGCCGCCGTGGTGGACGCCGTGAAGCATCCGCTGAAGATCGCCGCCGTCGCGCTGCGCGGTCCCCGCGTGACCGGCCCGATGGCGCCGGAAATTCCGCTCGAAGGGCAGCGCCCCGCGGAATTCGTCTTCAGCCGCCATGTCGAGGACAAAATGGCCGCGCTGGCGCATACAAAGCCCGATACCTTGGCTGACGCCGCGGATTAGAGCATTTGCAGCCTGCCGGAATCGCGCGATTGGGGCGGGCAGCCTGAGCCTGATACAAATGCTCGGCAAACGACAACCGAGTGGCCCGCGTCATTGAAATTGCAAACCCGGCCGTTGCCGCAGGGCGGGCTTCAACCCACCAACGTCGCAGCCCGCCCGTCGCAAAATGAATGACAGGCGGCACGACAGCGGCCCGACGGATGCTGGCGATTTTCCAGCCGCGCTGAAGCCGCTCCAGATCGGCCGGGCGCCGCACGGCGCAACCGGAACATCGAGCCGCGTTCTGTGTGCCGAACAAGAAACGGTGTTGCGGGCGCCGGGCACATGCAGGTAAGCATTTCGTGCATGTATGCTGCAATACCTGGCTGGCGACGTTTCACAAAAATAACACAATTAGACGCCAATATTGACGAACCATGAATTTGCCGCCTGTCTCATTCGCGCTCTTGACAGACAAGAGTGAGACGCGGTCATAAAGGCTTATCTGAAACGGTGAGATTTTGGCGGATTTTAATGCCACAGTGAACGGGGCGCGGTCTCGCAAGCGGCGGGCTGACAAGAAGGCTGCGACCTCGTCTGTCGTGCCGTTTCCCAACATGAAGAAGCGGCCGCTCGCGCCGGCGTCCGTCACGGCACCCGCGCCGGCGAACCTGGCGGCTGTGCCCGCGCCGGCGCCGCCCAAGGCCAAGAAGACCAAGCGGACCCCCTCGCCCGCGCCCGGCCGCACCAGCGCGAAAAAGAGTCCGGCCCGAAAACCCGCATCATCAGGCCCCGCTTCATCGGGCTCCGCTTCATCGGGCTCCGCTTCGTTGGACCTCGCAGTGGCACCCCAAGCCGAGCCTGTCACCCCGCCGGGGTCGCTTCCGCCGGAACCGGCCGCGGCTGCGCCGGCCACCAGCCTCCTGACCCCATTGCCGCATGAGCCGGCGCCCGAAATTCAGGCCCGTGCCCCGGCTGCACGGCAAAACCGCACCGGCGCGACCCAAGCCGTCGGCGATTTCCAGGAACTCGCCGACTTCCTGAACGGCGCCGCCGCGGCGCGGCTCGATCCCGGCGCCCGGATCTGCATCGTCACCAACGAAATGGTCGCATTCCACAAGAACGGCGGCCTCGGCACCGCCACCTCCGGCATGATCGAAACGCTGGCCCTGCGCGGCCTCAAGCTTTCCGTCATCTATACCGCGCCGCTCGACCTCAACGCGGACTACGTGCGCCGCGCCATTGCCGACATAAGGTTGCGCGGCATCGATTTCACCTGCCTGCAGGACAGCATCCCCGCCGAGTGGATGTCGTCGCCGCGCAAGCTGTCCTACGCCTGCTACTGGCTGTTGCGGCGGCAGGAACCCGCGATTATTCATTTCAACGATTACCTGGGCAACGGTTTCTATACCGCGCAGGCCCGTTACACCGGCACCGCGCTGCCCCGCAGCATCGTCATCGTCACCGTGCACGGACCCACCCGCTGGGCGCTCAGTATCGATGAACGCCCGATGGCCACCGCGGATCAGCAGGAGATCTGTTTTCTCGAGGAGCGCACGCTGGAGTTCGCCGACGTCGTGCTCGGCGTCAGCCACCATCTGCTGCAATGGCTCAAGCGCGAAGGCGTCCAACTGCCGAAGCACAGCTACGTTCACAAGAACATCATGCCGGTGGTGAACGACGCCAGGCTGCCCCGCCGCCTGTTGCCGGGGCAACTGTCCGAAGTGGTGTTCTTCGCCCGCCAGGATGTCCGCAAGGGCTTTCTCATCATGCTCGCGGCGATCCGCGCGCTGTCGGCCACGCTACCCCAGCTGAAATTCACCTTCCTCGGCAAATTCTCCAACATCGCCGGCGAACATTCCGGCGCGATGGCGCTCGACGAATTGCGCAGCGTGCCCAACCTGATCGATTTCCGGCATAGTTTCGACCGCAACGCGGCGCTGCGCTATCTGCGCCGCCACGGCGTGCTGGCGGTCATTCCGTCCATGGACGAGAATTCGCCCTGCACGGTGTTCGAATGCATCGTCGAGGGCATTCCGTTCATTGCCAGTGCGGTGGGCGGCATACCGGAACTGGTGGCACCAGCGAACCATGCCAGCGTGCTGTTCGCGCCGACCGCCGCCGCCCTTGCCGCGAAAATTCAGGAAGTCGCCGAGGTCGGCGTCGATGAGGTGGCGCTGGCCTTCGATCCGCCCGCCATCGCCGACCAGATGGTGGACGGATTTGCCGCGCTCTACGCCCAGATCATGCAGGAGCGCGAAGCCCGCGACGCCGCCATGGCGGACCAGACGCCGCTGGTTTCCGTGGTCGTCACCCATTTCAATCGCCATCAATTGCTCAAGCCGCTGCTGGCCGCGCTGGAAAATCAAACCTACCCGAACTTCGAAGTCGTCGTCATCGACGATGGCAGCACCAAGGTCGCATCCATTGCATATATAAATACCCTGCAGGATGCGAAGTTCCGTTATAAGCTCAAGGTTTTCCGCACGAAAAATCAATATCTCGGCGCCGCCCGCAATGCCGGCGTGGCACACGCGGAAGGGGTGTTCATAAAGTTCCAGGACGACGACAACCTGCCCCTGCCGCATGAGATCGAATATTTCGTGCGCGCGGCGATGACCGCGAACGCCGACATTGTTACGGGAATGTCGCGGTTTTTCACCGACGAGTCGGAAACCGAAACCGAAATGGACCTGGCCGGTTTCCAATATTTTCCACTCGGCGCCTCGCTCCCGCTGGCCCTCACGCACAACGAATACGGCGACGCCAACGCCCTGGTCCGGCGCGCCAGCTTTCTCGAGGATGGCGGCTTTACCGAGCATTACGGCGTCGGCAGCGAGGATTACGAGTTTTTCGTCAAATCGGAGAGCCTCGGCCGCCGCATCGTTTTTGTACCGGAACCGCTGTTCAATTACCGGGTGTCCGACTCCAGCATGCTGCAAACCACCTCGGCCTATCGCGGCGCCAAGCGGGCGCGCGCCGGCCTGCAGGCGAGCAACCAGCGCTGGTTGAAGGACCTGATCATTTTCAGCCACGAATCCGCCCTGGCGCGCGACATCGCCCACCAGGCTTGGTATCGCGCCGGCAAACGTCAATTCTGCGATCTGCACCGTCAGATGATGGAAGGCAGCCCGGAAAACCCCGACAACATCAATCGCTTCCTCGACCTCGCCGCCCGCTACGGGCGCCTGGAAGACGTGATCCACATGGTGCTCAGCCAGAACACGCTGTTCGATTCGTTGAAATGGCTGGAAGGCAATGCCAAGCGCTACGAAGATTCGCCCACCACCGTGCGGGAGTTTCTCACCACCAGGCCGCGCATCCTGAAATTCAGTTCGTTTACCGATATCAAATTGCTGCAGCCGACCGAAAATCTGCCGGTCGGATGGTCGATATTCCGCATCGAACCCAACGGCATGCTGGTACACCCGCTGTCCGGCCGCATAACGCAGGTGCTCGTGCCCAAGGCGCTTCCGGTCAACACCAAGAAGGTGACGGTCAAATTCAGCCACCGCAATCCGCAGGGCGGCACCGTCCGCATGGGCTTCAATATCGTTGCCGACGGCCTCACCCTGGTGGAATCCGGCTGGGTCGAGGTGCTTCCCAATAGTGAGGTGCAGGCCGCGGTTGTTATCGATCTGGCCACCGATACGGACACCGATCTTGTGCTATTATCCACGATCGAAGGCCCCCAGGATTTCGCCTGGGCGTTCGCCGACCACGTCTGTATCGAATTGGATAAAGTACAGCGCTAATCGAAACTAAAAAGTTCTTTGGTGCTTTTTTTCAAAAGAGAACGACTGCCCTAACCGTCCTTGGCCCTGCTCCAAGCCGCCACCGGCAGAGGTCCCGCCGCATGGCAAAGCTCGATCATTTCCTGCCAGGCAAATAACAAATGCTCCGCCTCGGCGAAACGCCGCACCTGGCGGCGCAGGCGATAGACGCGAAAGCGATCCGGCATCGGATCGATCAGCAACCTGTAGACCCGGTCAGCCACTGACGCTGTCCCTGCCGCCTCATGGTGGCGCGCGTCATGGTCAAGCACCGGACGGCATAAATCCAGCGCGCTCCGCAGCTTCAGCTTCGAGGACAAGGCACCCAGCAGGCGGCCCATGTTATGCGCGGGCCGCTCAAACCAGAGATCGTAATCGATCGTCGCCGCAATGGACGGCGGGTTGCTGCCGCGAAACGGCGCCAGATTATGCTGCAACCACAGAAAGCGAGCCTGATGCACGGACATTCCGTTTCGCTTTATGAGTGAAGCGGCCACGCTGTCGGGCCGGCGCACCGCCAGCAGGTACACCGGGCGCACCCCGCACGCAGTCAGTACCCGGTCCCACATCGGCAGGAACCGCAGGGTCCGCGGGTCTTTGAAGCCCCAAAGGGCGGTGCCGGCGGCCACCCGCTCCCGCCGCACAATATCGATCAATGTCGCCGTCGCCCTGCGCGCCGGCTCGCTGTCCAGCCAGCCTTCGGGCAATGGCAGCACACCACGCGGCTCGTGCCACATGCGACCGAGGGACGCGAGGAGGAAATCCTGCGTCATCGCGATTTCATGATGCTCCCAATAACCATATTTGTTGTCGGCAGCGGGGTCGAGCAGCAGATCGCTGCCCAGCGCCACGTCCAGCCGCCCAATGATCTGCGCCAACAGCGACGTCCCGCTACGGTGCATGCCGAGCACGACAACCATACGTTGTGATGGCTTCATCGGGGGCCCCCTTGGTCTGGCGCATGAAGGTCTGGCGCATGAAGGTCTGGTGGCGCATGAAGGTTTGGCGTATCAAGGTCTGGCGGACCAACGCCTCGCCGCCCCGCACTTTGTCGCCGCGGCGACAAGCACGCGGCAGCCTTGCCGCCGAGGCGGCAGCAA
>Ga0116229_10014459_pt1 | contig 10953 bp, 12 predicted proteins | sample S1TSphgellanicum_3_FD_87313 | JGI IMG/M metagenome (GOLD analysis project Ga0116229, IMG submission 87313) | Host-associated microbial communities from peat moss isolated from Minnesota, USA - S1T2_Fc - Sphagnum magellanicum MG | ecosystem: Host-associated > Plants > Peat moss > Unclassified...
CGATGTGCAGCTGCACGATACTCTGCAGGCGCTGATCGCATCCGCCAAGGTACGTCGCGTCGAATCCGCGGCCTTTGCCCGCGGCGCCAGCATCTTGCTGCGTTCGCAGCCGTTGCCCGCTGCGAATCTGGCGGTGCTGTTGACCGCAGCGCGGGCCATTTTCGATGCCGCTCGCGGCACGTTGCCGTCCCAAGCGGCGTGGCCCGCGGCGGCAACGCAGCGGCGCCGAAGGCGGCGTGAAACCCCCGCGGCGACCTTGCAGGAAGCGGCGTTGCAGCAGGAAGCGCAGCGCGCAGTGCCGCTCCTGGAATTCTTCAACGGCCTGGGTGGATTCGGTGCCGAGGGCCGCGAATACGTCGTGACGCTCGGCGATGGTCATTGGACGCCGGCCCCGTGGGTCAATGTGATCGCCAACCCGAACTTCGGCTTTCTCGCGTCCGCCGACGGCACCGGCAGCACCTGGTCGCTGAATGCGCAGCAGAATCAGATCACTCCGTGGTCGAATGATCCGGTCAGCAACACGCCTTCGGAAGTGCTGTACGTGCGCGACGAGTACAGCGGAGACCTTTGGAGCGTCAGCCCGCTGCCCATTCGTGAATCTTCTTCCGTCTACGTGGTTCGGCATGGATTCGGCTACACCAAGACCGAGCACACCTCGCATGGAATCAGCCTGGAACTGCTGCAGTTCGTGCCGCTCGAAGATCCGGTCAAGATCGCACGCCTGAAGATCGTCAATGTCGGCGGCGAGCCACGGCGGCTCTCGATAACTCACTACCTCGAATGGGTCTTGGGCAATCAGCGCAGCCGCGCCGCGCCGTTCATCGTCACAGCCATCGACGAGAAGTCCGGCGCTCTGCTGGCGCGCAATCCCTGGAGCGCCGACTTCGGCGCGCAAATCGCCTTCATGGACATGGCCGGCTTGCAGCAAAGCTTCACGGGCGATCGCGGGGAATTCCTCGGCCGCCATGGATCGCTCGCCGAGCCCGCTGCACTGTTGGGGCTCGAGGCGCTTTCCAACAGGGTCGGCGCCGGCTTCGATCCCTGCGGTGCGCTGCAGACGACCGTGGAACTGGCGGCGGACGCAACGCTCGAGCTCAAGCTCGTGATCGGAGTGGCACAATCGTCCGCGGCGGCGGCCGCGCTGATCGAGCGCTGCCGCGCGGCGGACGTCGACGCCCTCTGCAAGGACGTGGCGGATTTCTGGGATCGCACCCTCGGCGTCGTGCAGGTGAAGACGCCCGACCGCTCCATGGACATTCTGCTCAACGGCTGGCTGCTGTATCAGACTCTCGCCTGCCGGGTCTGGGCACGCACCGGCTTTTACCAATCGAGCGGCGCCTATGGATTTCGCGACCAACTGCAAGACGTCATGGCGCTATGCGTTGCAGCGCCGGCGACCGCGCGCGAACACATCCTGCGCGCCGCCGCGCGCCAGTTCACCGCGGGCGATGTGCAGCATTGGTGGCTGCCCACCACCGGGCAAGGCATCAAGACACGCATTTCCGACAACCGCATCTGGCTTGCCTACGTCGTGGCCCATTATCTGGAGGTCACCGAGGATTTCGCGGTTCTCGACGAGCAGGTGCCGTTCCTGGCCGGCGGGCCGCTGCGCGCCGATCAACATGAGGAGTTCGCCGCACCCGCCGCCATCGATCCTGCGAGCCTTTTCGAACATTGCGTGCGTGCGCTGGATTGCAGTCTCGCCATCGGCACGCACGGCCTGCCGCTGTTCGGCTCGGGGGATTGGAACGACGGCATGAATCGCGTGGGCGCGGACGGCCGGGGCGAAAGCGTTTGGCTGGCGTGGTTCCTCTGCAGCACGCTGCTGCGCTTTGCGCCGCTGGCCGAGGAGCGCGGCGCCAGCACCAAAGCAGGCGACTGGCGCAAGCACGCCTTTGCGTTGCAGCAAGCAATCGAACGCGAGGCCTGGGACGGCGATTGGTACCGGCGCGGGTACTTCGACGACGGTACGGCGCTGGGATCGGTCACCAGCCAGGAATGCAAGATCGATTCCATTGCTCAATCATGGGCCATCATCTCCGGCGCCGGGGAGCGCGGGCACGCCACGCGCGCGATGGCCGCAGTCAACGCGCAGCTGGTCAGCCGCAGCGACGGGCTGATCAAATTGTTCACGCCGCCTTTCGACCAAACGCCTCACGACCCCGGATACGTCAAGGCGTACCCGCCGGGCTTGCGCGAGAACGGCGGCCAATATACGCATGCGGCCGTATGGTCGGTTCTGGCGTATGCCATGCTCGGCAACGGCGACCGGGCCGCCGAATTATTCTCACTGCTCAACCCAATCAACCACGCGAGCACACATGCAGGCATTCACCGCTACAAGGTCGAACCCTATGTGGTGTGCGCGGACGTCTATAGCGCGCCGGGGCACGTTGGACGAGGCGGCTGGACCTGGTACACCGGCTCCGCCGGATGGATGTATCGCACCGGAATCGAAGCCATACTCGGCATCAATCTTCGGGGCCATACCTTGAGAATCGATCCATGCTTGCCGCGCGCCTGGAACGGCTTCGAGTTCACCTTCAAGCACGGCAGCTCGCGCTACCGCATCGAGGTCAGGAACCGGCGCGGCAGCGGTAACGGCAGCATGCAGGCGACCCTCGACGGGCAGGAACTGCAGGGCGAGGTCTGTGAAATCGAGTTGCTCGATGACGGCCGCTATCACTACGGTAAAGTGACGCTGGGTTAGCCAGGGGTAACGCCCTCATGGTTCGCGATTGCCCAGTCCCGATATGGCCTTTGCGATCAACATTTTTCCGACCGCGCCGACCGGCACCATGCGCAGCAGGCGCAGCGCCAACGCGGGCCGCGCTATCAGCAGCCCGCCCACCAGAGCACCCGCTGCACCGAGTCCGCGGCTGCTCAGCAGGGCCCGCATGGTGCGGCTGCGCGGAAATTCGCTGCCATCCGTCGGCGCCGTATGCGCTTGGTCGCCGTTGGTTTCGGCGCGCGGCGGATCCAGGACTCGGCGCACTTCCTCGCGCGACTCGGCTAATTTGGCCAAGACGGCCTTGCGAGCAGTTGAATCTTCAGCCGCCACGGATCATTCCTCGTCCGCTGACAGTATGCGTTCGAGCAGAACGCGGTCTTCGTGCCAATTACGCTCCAGATCGACCAAGAATGGCGTGCGAGCGCGCGACAAGCTTGCCCTGTACAGCAGCAGGATGACGGCGAGCAAGAGGAACCCGCCCGCCAGCCAGCCTATGGCCGCCACTCGATACGCGGTATCCCAAAAATGAGCGATCAGGGCCAGGCAACCAAAGAACACGCAGAACAGCACACAGATCGCGGCAATGGCCGTGATGGCCAGTATGGTGCCGATCTCCTTGCGCGCTCGCGCGATGTCGAGCGCCGCGAGCTCGGCGTAGGCCGCGAGGTGGCGCAGAAGCGCCGGGGCCGCTTTCGGCAGGGACCACAGCGCACGCACCCCTTAAACCCTAAGAACGCCGGGTGGCCAGAATTCCTACGACCGCGCCCACCAAGGCCGCGATGCCCACCGCCTGCCAGGGGCTGTCGCGGACATAGTCGTCAGCGGTACTGGCTGCGGCTTGCGCTCGCCGCCGTAGATTGAAGGCACCGTCGGCCACGCTCTGCTTGGTGGCCTCGACCGCGCGTTGCACCTTACCGCGCATGCGCACCACGTCCGCATCCTTCAAATCGGATATCCGCGCCATCAGCTCCTCGACATCGGCAATCAAATTCTTGATCTCGCCCGATGCCGCCGATTTTACGCTGTCGAAACCTTCGCCGAGGTCCTCGCGCACGCGCCGACCACTGGCGCGGGCGTTGGCCGCCGCGTCTTGATTGTTTTCCATAATTTGCACCTCCAGACCCATATTATGCTTCGATGCGACACACACGAGAATCGGTTCGCCCCGGCCGCGGCTGTAGGAATGGCCTCACATGGTAGACTTCCGGGCGCCAGCGGGCACTTTACATGAAAATTTTCGGCGAAGAGGTTGGCGGAATCGGGCGCTGGTATATCGCCGTGCCGCCCTTGCTTCTGATTGGATTCCTGGTCGGTCTGTTCTTCCTCGCGGCGGAGGGTCAGACGCGGCTCAATGCGGCCAATCAGCGGGTGCACGGCGCGCTGCTGCGACAGCAGGCATTGATCGAGTACCTGGCCAGCATCGCCGACGCCGAGTCGGCGCAGCGTGGCTACCTCCTGACGGGCGAACGATCCTACCTCGAGCGCTATAGAACCTCGGTTCCTGCCGTCGTTGCCGCCCTCGAGCGCGTCCATCAGACCTACGGCGACGCCGAAGGCGGCAACGAATTTCGCGATTTGCGACTGTTGACCGGCGCGAAGCTCGGTGAGCTCGAAGACAGCGTCGCACTTTATTCAAGGGGAGGTGCGGCCCCCTCGGTCAGCGTCGGTACGGACGCGGGCCGCCGGACCATGGATGCCATCGTGCGCGTTTGCGGCGCGATGCGGATGGAGGAATCGGCCAAACTCGCCGCAGCCACCAAGGGATGGGAGTCGGATTATCGCTTGTCACGCTGGGTCTCGGGCTCCGGCGCCGTATTGAACATCGGCCTGGTTTTATTGGCCACCGCTCTGGTGTACGTGGACATGCGGCGCCGCGCCCATCAGGCGCGCGGGCTGCGCGGTCAGAAGGAGGAATTGGAGCGCCAAGTGGAGGCGCGCACCGAGGACCTGGCCGCCTTGTCGACTCATCTCCAAGGCGTGTCCGAGCAGGAGAAAGCCGCGCTGTCGCGCGAGCTGCATGACGAATTGGGCGGCCTTCTGGTGGCTGCGAGAATGGATTTGTCGTGGCTGCAACAGCGCCTGCACAGCACGGATCCCGCCATTGAGCAGCGCTTCAAGCGCATTCACGAGTCATTGAGCGCCGGCGTCGATTTGAAGCGGCGGGTGGTGGAGGAATTGCGGCCGACACTGCTCGACAATATGGGGCTGTTCGCGGCCTTGCGCTGGCAGTTCAAGGAGACCTGCCGGCGCGCCGGCCTGAGCTGTACCGAAAGCATTCCAGAGTCCGAACTCAGGTTCGATCCGGAGGCGTCCATTGGCGTGTTCCGCGTCGCCCAGGAGGCCTTGACGAACATACTCAAGCATGCGCAAGCCAGGAGCGCGGGCCTCTCCATCGAAATCACAGCGGACCTATTTGTCATTCGCATATCGGATGACGGCAAGGGCATCGCGCCGTACCGTCTGCATAAAGGCCTCTCCCATGGCTTGGCGTCCATGCGGCATCGGATCGTCGCTCTCGGCGGACACTGGGACATCCGTAATCTTGCGGCGGGAGGTACGATGCTCACGGCCACCGTGCCCTTGGCGCGCATGCTCGCGGCGGAAGCGCCGGGGGAACCGAGTCCCCCGACGCCCACCAGTTCGATCGTGGCGATCTAGCTTCGCGGCGCGGGATCTAGCTTCGCGGTGCGATCGGCGTATCGTTATCGTTGCCGATGACGACCTCGACGCGTCGATTCAGTTGTCTGCCGCCGGAATCCGTATTGCTGGCCACCGGGTACGCCTTGCCGTAGCCCTCTGTGCCGATGCGCGCAGGATCGATACCCCGCGTCATCAGCGCTGTCTTGACCGCGTCGGCTCTGCGCTGCGACAGCTCTTCGTTATAGGCGTCGGAGCCGACGCTATCCGTGAAGCCATCGATTTGCACGCGACGCTCCGGGTGCTCGGACAGGAATTGCGCGAGCTGATCCAGCGTACGCCCTGCGCCTGGCTTCAGTTCCGCCCGCCCGGTGTCGAACAGCACGTCGCCCAGCGTCAGCACCATGCCGCGCGGCGTGGGTTTGGCCTTCAGTTGATCGAGCTCCGCCTGTACCCGCGCCGCCTCCTCATTGGCCTGATCCCGCTGCGCGATGGCGCTGTTCGCCTGTTGCTTGGCGTTCGCCGCCGCCATCTCGGCATTCTGAGCTTCGCGCGTTCGCGCGGCGAGCATGATCCGGTCGCGCTCCGACTGGCCCGAGGCAACCCGGGCATCGTCGGCCTTTGCCGCTGCATGCGCCTGTGCCAGCCGCGCCTCCTGCATCGCCATATAGGCGGGTTGTCCGACCGCATTCTCCTTGCGTTGCTGGTAAGCGCTCTCGGCGATCGCCAATTGCTTGTTAGCCGCTTCCAGATCCAGCGGCGCATACCGATTGACGTTCGGGTCGGCCTCCGCACTTTGCACTGCCGCGCGGGCGCTTTCCAACGCAGGATTGGGCTGCGGCATGCCAGCGCACGCTCCCAAGGCGAGCACGACCCCCATTCCGGTGAATAATTTCGCGTTCATCGTGGTCCTCCTCATTGTGCGGGTTGGCTGTTACGCAGAGATTCTTGGCGCAGTGCTTGCAGGCTTGCATCGAGCTCCATCGCCGCCCTGTGCGATTTTTTCTCCTGCGCCGTGGCCTCGGCGACCTGGGCATCGACATTGGCCTGCTCCGCCAAATCCGTTGCCGGCTGGGCGTCGCGGTCTGCCAGGGCCTTCTCGGCGCGCGTCAATTTGTCGCGAGCTTGCGCCATTTCCACCGGCGCCAGTTCGGGTGCACCCGCTTGCTCGGCGCGTTGCACCGAGGCCTTGGCAACGGCGACCTTTTCGTCCGGTATGGGTGTGGTGGCACAGCCCGCTGCGGCCATGATCAGAATGGCGCACACAGCTGCGCCCTTCAGTGCGTACGGATCGATTCGCATGTTCAACTCCTTGGTGTTTCGATGAGCGCGGTTGCGAAGCCAACAACGTTCATTTCATAGCAGTCAAAGCAAGCGGCGTGCCAACGATAAAACGGCCGATCGCGGGCTCGCCAACGCAGTTTCGACGCGATATCAAAAAACCAGGTGTAGAAAATTCCGCGGGGCGCGTAGTCGTTACGCAAATGTCGGACTTCAGAGGACAGCACATTGCGCGGCGTGGCCGCGCAGAGTCAGCATTCGGGCGATTGAATCGGGGGCTTCAGTGCTTGGCGAGGTGCGCCGCGCAGATCTCATGCAGAACTTCCGGCAACCGCCCGTAGTCGCGCGCCTTGTCCAGGAAGTGAGTGGCGCCCAATGCGATTGCGGCGTTCTTGTACTCGGGCAGATCATAATTGGTCAAAACTATGATGCGCGGTTTGAGCTGCGTACTCGCCAGCGCACGCATGACGCCGAAACCCGTGCCCTGCTTCAGATGCAGGTCGAGTATGATCACATCGACGGAATCACGCTTGACCGCAGCCAATGCCGTCGCTTCCGAGTCCGCGGTACCCACCAGCTCGACATCCGATATCTGCCGGATGGCCTCGGTGAGCCGCTCGGTCAAGACCTTCGAGTCCTCGACCAGTAAGACTCTCAAGCATTCAGCCATTATCATTGCGCCCGTAATTGTCGTCATTCCTGATGCAGCCGTGGATTCCGAAGCTTATAGACATTTCTTCATGGAAGCGGCCGTTCACTTCGCAGGTAATCATGTAGGAACTTTCTCACGCGATCGGCTTATTGTATAAGCCCGTTTCGCAGAGCATAAGAGGTTATGTCCGCATTCGCCGTGAAGCTCATTTTTTCGAGAATCCGGCTCCGGTAGGTACTCACGGTTTTCACGCTGAGGCTCAGTTCATTGGCAATATCGGAGACCCCGCGCCCCGCAGCCAGTTTGCAGAAGATCTGAAATTCCCGCGTGGAAAGCCGCGCATGCAGCGGCTTGTCCGGATCTCCGTCCAGATCGGCGACCAGTATTTCGGCCAGCGCCGCGCTCACATAGCGCCGTCCCGAAAGCACGGTGCGAACGGCCTTCATCAACTCTTCGGGCGCGCTGTCCTTCGACAAATAGCCGCTGGCTCCCGCACGCAGCACATTGACCGCATATTGTTGCTCGGGCAGACCGCTCATGACCAACACGCGCACGCTGGGATGCCCCGTTTGGATGTGCCGCAATATGTCCAGGCCGCTGCGGTCCGGCATGTGGATGTCCAGCAGCACCAAGTCCCACTGCTGCTCGCGCAGCAGGTCCAGGGTTTCGTTGCCGCTGGCCGCTTCCCCGACGGCGTTGATGCTGGCATCGCCCTCGAGAAACTGCTTGAACCCCGCCCGTACCACGGCATGATCGTCGGCGATCAATACTCTTGACACTATCTTGACCCCCCGTCGTTGCGCGCTATCAGGAGTTCGCGCATTCGTGGCTGTGTGAGTATCCATTCAGCTTGTTGTACAACGTTTTCAGGCTGCAGCCGAGTGCATCCGCGGCGCGCCGCTTGTTGCCCTTGAAGTAATCGAGGGTGGCCTCGATCAGCGAGCGTTCCATATCGTGGATGCGCGAACCAACGCGGATGTCCAGCCTCCCGCGATCGGAGGCCAGCGGCGCGCCGGCGACCATATCCGCGGACCGCAGGGTGCTGCTTTGGATGAGCGGCGCCAATTCCAGGATGTCATCGCCGAGTATGAAGGCGCGTTCGATGCAGTTCTTCAGCTCGCGCACATTGCCGGGCCAGGAATGTTGTTTCAAGATGCTTCGCGCCGGCGCCGAGAGCCGTTTCTGAGTGCCGGCTTGCGCGTTCAATTCCGCCAGGAAACGATCCGCCAGCAACTCGACGTCGTCGCCGCGGCTGCGAAGCGGCGGTAATTCGACGGGGAAAACCGCCAGGCGGTATAACAGGTCCTGGCGCAATTGGCCGTTTTTCACGGCGCTCAAAGGGCAGCGGTTGGTGGCGGCTATCACGCGCACGTCGCTGCTGTACTCGGTGTTGGCGCCGACGCGATAGAACTTTCGGCTTTCCAGCACGCGCAGCAACCGGGTCTGCATGTCCATCGGCATTTCGGTCACTTCGTCGAGCAGCAAAGTACCGCCGTGGGCACGTTCGAATACCCCGGCATGAGAGCGCACCGCCCCGGTGAAGCTGCCCTTTTCATAGCCGAACAACTCGGCCTCGATGAGGCCTGCGGGAATGGCGCCGCAGTTGATGGCGACGAAGGGCTTGTGCCTGCGCGGACTACAGTCGTGAATGGATTTTGCGGCCAGCTCCTTTCCCGAACCGCTTTCTCCGGTCAGAAGGACGCTTGCCTCGGTGGGTCCAACGCGCTCGATCAGGCGAAACACCTGCTGCATGGCGGGAGATTCTCCCAAGAGTCCGCAGGCGGCGACGGGGATCGGCAGCGGTGACGCGCGGTCCGCAAAATTGTAGCTGACAGTATTCATGACAAATCTCCTTGAGGGTCGCATCCATGTAATCGTTACACTGGACACGCTGAGATTTGTAACCTGCGCAGCAAATCGTCACCAGGGCTGGCGGCTGAACCTCGGCTCGGAATTATCGATTTTTTCTGTCCTCTTTTGTCCTACGAGGCCGCGCTAAGTCATTGACCGGCCAAGTCGTTAAAACGCGACCGGGAGCCCGGCGGGAAGCACGGGCCGGGAACCATAGCCGATGGCACAGGCTATGCAGCTTGCACCGGCGCACCGCAGCGCCAGCAATGAGTGAATTGCGGCTCCAAGCATTCGTCGCACTGCTGGCAGGTCCAAGGCGCGCCCGAAGGCGCCTCCGCCGCGCGCGCCAAAGCACGCAGTGCCGCCGACTCGTCGTCGTCCTCGACGAATAATTGCGGCCAGGTCTCCAGCATCGGTAGATCGCCCAAGGCGCCGGCCAGATATTGGTTGCGCAACTCGCTCTGTATGCCGGCCGTCAGCAACACATTACGCGCATGCGCCACCTGAATGAGAGAGGCAGCGCGGAATACTCGCTTCATCGATGTCCCTACCGCAATGACTCCAAGAAAGCTTTGACGTCCTCGCCGCGTTCCAGCGCTTCGACCAGCGCGGAACCCACGACCACGCCGTCCACATGCGGCGCCAGCCGCGCCACCTGCGCGCGCGTACGAATCCCGAATCCCGCACAAACCGGGACCGGGGAACAGCGCTTCACCCGATCCATATACTGAAGCACCTCATCGGGAACATCCACGGCCCTGCCCGTCGTCCCGGTCATGGTCACCGCGTACACGAAGCCCCTCGCGGCGCGACACAGCATCGTCAGGCGCTCCGGTGGCGTGACCGGTGTCACCATTTGCACCAACGCCAGGCCCTTACCCTCCAGGGCCTCACTCAAGTCGGCGCTTTCCTCGAAAGGCAGATCCGGCACGATGAACCCCGAGACGCCGGCCGCCGCCGCGGCACGCGGCAGCTCAGCCCAACCGTATGCGAGCAAGGGATTCAAATAACTCATCAATAAAATCGGCGCCTTGGCGCGCGGCTGCAGGGACCGCAATTGTTCGAGGATCCAGGGCAAGTTCACCCCGTCTTCCAGAGCCTTGAAGCTGGCGCGCTGAATGGTCGTACCATCGGCCATGGGATCGCTGAAGGGCACCCCGATTTCCACGACGTCGCAGCTGCCGGCCACCACGGCGAGATTCTCCGCGAATACACTGCGGGTCGGAAATCCCGCGGTGAGGTAGCCGACCAGCGCGGGTCGGCCGCGCGCGGCGGCGGCTTGAATTGCCGCCGCGATTGTCTCCCGCGGCAGCACGTTCAGCGCGCAGCCTTCAGCAAGGTGTCTTGCAGGATCGACATGTCCTTGTCGCCTCTTCCCGAGCAGCTGATCAGGATATGCGTTCCGGGATGCGCACGTGCGAAGCGGCGCGCGCCGGCGAACGCATGGGCGCTCTCGATCGCAGGCAGGATGCCCTCGCAGGTGGCACACTCGGACAAGGCGTCGAGCGCTTCGGCATCGGTCGCCGATTCGTAGCTCACGCGGCCGGTCTTCATCAGATAGGCATGCTCGGGACCCACTCCGGAATAGTCGAGGCCGGCGGAAACGGAATGCGTCTCGCGCACCTGGCCGAATTTATCCTGCAGTATCAATGTGTAGCTACCCTGCAGTACGCCGGGAGTTCCATAGGTGAGCGACGCCGCGTTGTCGCCGAGTCCCGCGCCGCGGCCGCCGGCCTCTACGCCGATCAGTTGCACGCCCGAATCACCCAGGAAAGGATGGAACAATCCGATCGCGTTCGAA
>Ga0116229_10014460_pt1 | contig 10952 bp, 10 predicted proteins | sample S1TSphgellanicum_3_FD_87313 | JGI IMG/M metagenome (GOLD analysis project Ga0116229, IMG submission 87313) | Host-associated microbial communities from peat moss isolated from Minnesota, USA - S1T2_Fc - Sphagnum magellanicum MG | ecosystem: Host-associated > Plants > Peat moss > Unclassified...
CATCCACAGTCCATTGGGAGCCAAGAGGGATTCAAGAGGGAGCCAACGGGAGGTGAATGGCGAGCTAACGGGGGGCGCGTTCGACCTCGTCGATCCAATAGGCCGGGCGTTCGTAGTGCTCGTGGAGCCGCGACTCCAAGGGGCGATCGACGGGATCGTGCGGATCGTACTCGGGGGACTGGCGCACCTCCTCGCAGGAGAGGTCGACCGAGACCGTATGTTCGGCCCAGTTCACATCCTCGACCCACTCTGGTGATACCAGGACGTGGTGGCCAAGCCACCAGTTGCTCGTATAGGCGACCAGATAGCGCACAACCCAGTTGGCCTCATCGACCAGGATGCTTTCCAGGTGTCCGATCTCGCCATCCGTGGCCTCGATGTGGTAGTCGATCAAGTCCTTGCAGCTGCGCAGATGCGGGTCTCCCTCGCGACGCTGCATGGCCCGGCGCGCGGCCTGCTCCCGTTCCCAATAATAGGTATAGCCGTAGTAGCCGAGATTGAGCATCTCGTGCTCCCGCGACACGGGACTATTGGTGTCGATGTGCGGGCTCCGTCTGACTTGTTCCTTAGTGATCGCAACAGGCAGGACCCGGCCGTCCCAGTCGGGTACTCCGATCGCCTCTGGGGCGATCAGCACCCGCCGAGACAAAAGCCACGTGCCCGTTTCCACCACCAGAAAGCGCACCACCCAGGCCTCGTCATCGAAGTAGAAGTCACTCACGTGACCGATCGTGCCGTCGGTGGCTTCGATCGCATAGCCTTCCAGGTCCTTCAAGCTGCGTAACATATCCGGTCCTCGTCCCTCAACAGTCATACTGTCTTCTGGGTGCTGCGCAGTCGCCGCCTGATCCTTCTGCGCCTGCGGACCCAAGCGCGCGAGCGCGCCGATGCAATGCGTAAGCCAAGTGCTCATCAAGAGCGCGCCTTTCCTGGGGAAGAGTCCTGCCCTTCGTCAGTCTGGGCAGATCGTGCTCGAGGGGCCGTAACCTGTCCGCAGCGGTCCCACTCGAACCGTTCTTCGTGATCCCGGTAGCCCGGATGCACCCCCCTGTGCGCTAGAGCTGACGCATCAGACCGGCAAGACTCCGCGCCGCTCGCGTGGAGGGCGCCGCCGCCGGATCCTGATCGGGGAGCCCTTGGTGCCAAGACGTGAGACGCACGCCGGCGCATCGGGCATCCAAGACAGAAGCCCCGCTCGACCGATCTTCTCGTTCCAACGCGATTCATAGCGCTACCTTACAAACGCCCGACCCCGAGCGTCCGTTCGTTACCGTACCGAGAACTTGCGGATCGGCATCCAGAAACCGTGTCGGGACGCCGTGCGCATTGAGGCGAGACGGGTGCGACGGAAAGAGACCCGGACTTACCAAGGATCCGCTTGCCCGGAAATCGTCCCAGAATCCCCTTGGCCCCCGCTAGCGAACCGTTAGCGACCCGTTTGCGAACCACTAGCGACCCATTTTTTTGGCGTCCTACCGGCCCCGGCAGGAAAAGCGCGAAAACTGTTCCAATTTTGGATGCGCTTAGGTTCGCTACCGCACGGAGCGACCCACTTTTGCTGACCTACGATGCACGGGTGACCGTTCCGGGTTCAAGGGGTCGATAGCGCGCAGACAAACACCCCGAGCGGCATGACCAGTTTGCCGATCCTGAGCGGGAGAACCTCATGCGGTGCGAACCCAGATTCCAAAGCGTGTGCCTAGCGATTCTCCTTGCCGCGCTAGCGGTAAGTGCAAACGCCGATTCGACACCGGCGCAGATCGATGCCAATGCCGCCTTGAAATATCGTTTTCTCCAGAATCCCATGGGGGCGGCTACGCTCTCGAGTTGGACCCACCACACAGACGGCAGTTTCTCCCCCGTGGTCGACTCCGTCAGCGCCCATCTGGCCGAGGCCGACCGGGCGCTCGAGGGCCAGGACCGCGTCCGTGCGCAGGCCATGCTCACTGCAGCCAGTTTGGAGCTGCGCGCAGAATCCCGCCTTGCCTTGGCACGCAGCCGTGGTGGTAAGGGCTTGGATCTATCGGTCTATCAGGATGGCGCGCAACGGCTCGACGCCGCCGCGGCGCGGCTCGATCGGGCGGCGCGACGGGTCGCGAGCGGAGCGCTGACCACGCTTGGGCAGCTGGATCGACTGATCGATCCCGCCACACGAGCCGACATGGACCGGCGCTGGCTGGTCGTCGGTGCCGCAGACTGGTATCGCTTGGCTGGCGCGACCCAGATTCACTTCGAGGCTGCGGCTGAAGCGCACGAGGACCAGAACTTCCAGATCGCAGCCATAGAACTGGGCCGGGCCCGCGCCTTCCTCTGTCTTGAAGCGGGGCGCTCCAGCGCTGTGGCTCGCACAGAACTCCTGCGCTCAATCGCACAGATCGACGCGCTTCTCGCCGCGCCAGGCCGCCTGCACGAGGTCAAGGCCAATGATCTCGCCAAGGTATTTGCACGGGCGAGCAGTGCCCTAGCGCGCGCAGACCGCGCCAAGAGTGCCGAGTTCTGGGCCGCCAATGAGGCCAGTGCGGCCGGCTACGCGTTACGCGCGGCAGCCGATAGCCTGGAGAGTGGTCTCGACTGGATCGGGGGACCCGTCAAGCGTAGCGCGCCTGCCGGGATCGCCGCGACGCGCGCCTTGGGAGAAAGCCTCGTCGCCGATGATTCGGCCTCGAATAACATCCCCATCGAGCAGGGGCTGCGCTCGCTCGACCGCGACGTATCCTTCTTAGATGAGAAGATCTCCAAGACCGGCAAGGGCACAGCACGTCGCCTGGTCGTCTCGCGCGACCCCCCGAAGTCCCTTCCTTCGACCCCGACGATGAAAGAGAAGAATGATGGTTAAGTCATCGCGCGTGGCGACCCTGGCACTGGCCATGGCGTGCGCTGCGCTGCCCTTGGTCTCGCTGGCCCAGGACTCGGTTGTGACGCACACGCAAGCGGCCACGACCTATCTGAATGGGGGGATCGGGGACACCGAAGAGGCCACGATGCGCAGCCTCGGAAAGCAGTTTTCACTGCGCATGATCTTCTCGGAGAGCAAATCGGGCGAATATATCGCCGATGTGCCGGTGGTGATCCTCAACTCTTCCGGCGAGCCGGTATTCGAACTACCCCGGGCCGGCCCGATGCTCGACGTCATGCTTCCCGCCGGAAAATACCGGGTGAGCGCTCGATTCAAGGGATTGACCGAAACGCAGTCGGTCACCCTCGACGGTACCAATGGGCGCGATCTGGCCTTTCACTGGAACTAGGCGGACCCTCAACCGATCGGCCCCCTGTGCGGGCCGCGGGTCGCATCAAGTCGTAAAGTCGCATCAGAGGTCGCATACGGTTCGCGACCATCAGGCGTGATCGGCTTTTTCGAGAATGTCCAGGAAGGGCCTGATGATGTCGATCGGCATCGGAAACACGACTGTCGAGTTCTGCTCAGCGCCGATTTCGGTCAAGGTCTGCAAGTAGCGCAGTTGCATGGCCGCGGGCGTACTCCCGAGAATCTTGGCGGCATTCACGAGCGTCTGGGAGGCCTGGAACTCGGCGTCGGCATGGATGATCTTGGCGCGGCGGTCGCGCTCGGCTTCGGCCTGCTTGGCGATCGCCCGGACCATGTTCTCGGTCAACTCGACCGTACGGATCTCCACATTGCTCACCTTGATTCCCCAGGTCTCCGTCTGGCTATCGAGGATGCTTTGGACGTCTTCGCTGAGCTTTTTGCGTTCGGAGAGCATCTCATCGAGCTCGTGCTGGCCCAACACGGCCCGCAATGTCGTCTGGGCCAGCATGTTGGTAGCAGGCAGATAGGACTGGACTTTGATGATTGCCCGCTCCGGGTCGACGACGTTGAAGTACAGCACGGCGTCGACCTTCATCGAGACGTTGTCGCGCGAGATGACGTCCTGCGAAGGGATCTCGATGACCTGGATGCGCAGATCAACCCGCACCATCTCCTGGTAGAAGGGAATCAAGAGCACAAGCCCGGGGCCTTTTACGCTCTGGAAACGCCCGAAACTAAAGACCACGGCCCTCTCGTACTCCCTGAGGATCCGCACCGCGGCACCGAAGAGCGCAAATAAGAGTACCAGTACGACAGGGACAAGATAGAGCAGCGAGACTTCCATGGTGTGATTCCTGATTCCCTCTGGGGATCCAGGTCAAGGCGCCTGAACCCAGGCCACTGTGCACAAACTCATCGCCCGATTCTGTGCGTTGGGGGACGCTCCGAGGCCGCCCTGCGGAGGCCAGACGCCTTTGGCGGACCGGAGTTCAACCACCAGCACCTCCACCAATACCCATGCCCAACTGCATATGCAGTTGGGCATTTTTATAGAACTCCCGCGTGTTTGCGAGGGTTCTCGCGGATTCCTGCGGACTTCGTGGTTCGGCCAGGTTGCCAGAAAAAGCCTGTTTTGACTCTCTCCAGGCCATTTTTCTCTCCGGGGCCTATCCCTTCGCTGCGCCAGCGCTCCAGCGTGGCTTCGCTGATTCTCCAGCGGGCGGCTAGTTGTTTTTGGTCGAGGTGTACAACATTCATCTTGGTCTCCTTGCTAATGGGTTGGCAGGAGCCCATGAACGCTTGGTTCGGCACACGAGTCAAGTTGGGTGGGAGCTCGTTTCCTGAGGCGTCATTCGCCGCAAAAGCTGCGGAGATTAGCCGCCGGATTCGCCGCAGATCGTGCGGAGAACAGCGCCATATTGGGTGTAAATGGGCGCACTATTGGGCTCAGCCTTGCACCAGAGACCTCGACTTTTATCCAGATGTGGCGCAGATGGCCATAAACTGCGCCACTTTTTGGGTTAACTATGGCGCAGTTCGATAAACTGCGCCACAATTGCGCCACATAAACCTCGAACGGCGCCACAACACGATGTCATCTACAACTGACTTACTGAACAGCATCCGGGCATCCGGGGATGGATTGACACTGGCCGAACTGCTGACCGCGCACCCTCACATTGCCCGGCGAACAGCACAGCGTTTGATCGCAAAGCTGATCGATAGCGGCCACGTCGCAGCAACGGGTGAAGGTCGGGCTCGTCGCTATTTGCGTGCAGATGCTCAGCCAGGCAGCGGTGCACTGGCCACCAGAGTAGATCGCTTCCCGCCTTTTATTCCCCTATCTGCTGACAGCCAGGACATCCTTGCCTATACCGATCAACCTCAGGAAGCGCGCAAGCCGGTAGGCTATCAGCGAGATTTTTTGGATGCTTACCATCCAAATGAGACTTGGTATTTGTCTGAGTCGCTGCGTCGCCAACTACACAAAATGGGCAGAACTACTGACGTTGACGAACCAGCGGGCACCTACAGCCGCGCCATTCTCAATCGACTACTGATCGATTTGTCATGGGCATCAAGCCATCTGGAGGGCAACACCTACTCCCGGCTCGATACGCGCGAACTCATTGAGCATGGCAAGGCCGCTCGGGGCAAGGCGGCCATCGAAACACAGATGATCCTGAACCATAAAACGGCGATCGAAATGCTGGTCGAAAACATCGAAAGCGCGGAGTTCAACCGCTACACGCTGATGAACTTGCACAGCGCTTTGGCGGAAAACTTGTTACCCAATCCAGCAGATGAGGGACGAATTCGCCAGCACGCCGTTGATATCGGTAAAAGCGTTTATCGCCCGCTCTCGACACCACAGCAGATCGAAGACGTGCTGGAAGTGCTTCTGGGTAAAGCCAACCAGATTCAGGATCCGTTTGAGCAGTCCTTCTTCATGATGGTGCATTTGCCCTACCTGCAGCCTTTTGCCGACATCAATAAGCGGACATCACGATTGGCCGCGAATCTCCCGCTGTTCCGCGCGAATCTTTGTCCGCTGACTTTTCTGGACGTGCCGGAGCAGGCCTACAGCCGGGCCACGCTCGGCGTGTACGAAATGACCCGCGTGGAACTGCTGCGTGATCTTTACATCTGGGCTTACGAGCGTTCTACGCAGGAATATCTGGCGATCAAACAAGACTTGTCGGAACCCGACCCCCTTCGCTTGGCATGGCGTGACTTCATCAAGCAGACCATCCGCGAAGTCATCACGCATCCGGAACTTGAACCGCTTTCCTGCATTCAGCGAGCGGTGGCAGAGCGAATTCCTGAGGGTGAACAAGCAGGCGTACAGGCACTGACTGTCGAAGAACTCCGCAGGCTACACGAGGGGGTGCTGGCGCGCTACGGTTTACGACCGTCCGATTACACAGCCTGGAAGGCGGTTCATGGGCATTGACGGACGCGGGTTTGATTCCGCAAACAGGAATTGAATCAGACTCGGTTTTATGGCGATATTGCCAACCAATGGGAGATCACAACGGCATCGAGCGTCCGCAGCTTTTGGCCTGTCAATCCCCGATTTTCGCTCGCGCTATCAGGCTTCCGCAACTCGCCAAAATCTCGATATTGCGTACTTTCAATGGTCGTTGCGTGCCGGGTGCTGTCCCACCCCAAACCCGCAGGAGCACGAACCAGTACGCAGGAACCCGCAGCAGCCCTCAACTGTTCGCACAGCCTGACGGCAAGTCATTGATTTTGAAGGACCTGCCTGTTTGGTTCCTGCTCGCGGACTGCGGACGATTGAAGTGATGGCAATTCGTGCGGTGACTGCCGCATCGACGCTGAACATCCCTCAATCGGTGTTGGCCTGAGCACTGCCGGAACTAGCCTTGCAGATTGTCGAATTTGCCCGGGAACACGGACGCGTCACGATGGGTGATGTGATCAAGCTGACTGGCGCCAGTCGTAATACGCTCAAGGAACATTTCCGTACCTTGGTCGGACGCGATCAACTGAACCAGCAGGGCGCAGGCCGAGGCGTTTGGTACGAGCTCCGCTGAGGGGCTCGCGGACGCGGGTTTGATTCCGCAAAGGAGAATCGAATCATGCGCGGTTTTATGGTCCAAACCCTCGCGCAATCGGATTGCTCGATCTTGGTGCGTGCACCGCACCAGGTTGTCCAGAAGGGGGAGAGGGGCGCAGCGCCGCACCGGCCAGAGCCTGAACGCTGCGCTCGATGAGAGGCGCCTACTCGTGGGCTGATTCAGAGATTCGGGGCAGCTTCAAGTCGCATCGCAAATTCTGTGGCATAGGATTTGCTTGGACCTTGTTTAGGGAAGCGGCGTTGAGCCGTCTACCGAAGGGTCGCTAGGGTTCCGGTTGTCGTGCAATAGGCGGCAGCGTCTGGTCCAAGAGCAACCGGCCTCAAACGGCATTCTGGCCGTTCAGGCTCCACGGCGGGACAAAAACCCGGGAGATTCACTTCGAGTAGAGGTGTTTTCCCCGCGTTTTGCGATGTGTCTCCTGGAGCCGACATGACAGCAGTGTCTGAACACACCCAACGCACTCTACGCACCCAACGCACTCTACGCACCCTACGCACTCGGGGCGCTCAGCGCGATAAGAGGGCGTACCTTGACCCAGTGGTAGGGTCCGAGGTGCTTGTGCCCGCGCGCTCGCGGGGCCTACGGTGACGAGCCCACCCCATCCCCCAACGGCCACGACAAGTGGCTCGGATGCGGTGGATGCGCCGCAGGTCTGGCGCCAATTCGCTCCCGATCTTCCTGCCGAGAAGGTTCTTTGGAGCGAGATCATCCCCGGGGGATCTCACGCGAGCTGGCTGCTCGCGCGCGGTACCGCCTTGCGCCTCGTCGCCCTCGACCCTTCGGTCAATTGCAGCGTGGTGCTCTATGCGCTGCCCCCGGCACAGGAGCGCTACAACATGCCCGACTCGCTCAAGGCCCAGCACACGGCGCACTACACCCGGGGCCATGTCCTCATGAGCGACATGGGGCGCGCCATCGCCTCCATCACCCAGGACAGTCTGGGCTGGCACGACCCGCTGGGCAGCCTGCTGGACACCGCGACGATGCAGGATCGCTACGGCGCTCATCGCTATGAGCAACATCGCAATGCGATGCACCGTAGCGGTCGCGATGGGCTACTCATCGAGATCGGCAAATACGGCCTGGGGGCGCGCGACCTGATTGCGCCGGTCAACTTCTTCTCCAAGGTCAGCGTCGACGAGGAAGGTCGCTTTCACTTCGCACACCAGCACGCGCCAGAAGGAGCGAGTGTCGAGGTGCGCATGGACATGGACGTTCTCATCGCTCTCTCGTGCGCGCCGCATGCATTTGACAGCCATCCCGTGTACCGGCCCGGCCGGGTCGGGATCGCGGCCTGGCGCATGGGTCCGGCACCAGCGGACGATTACTGCCGCAACCACTGTCCCGAGAACCAGCGGGCTCACTACAACTCCGACCGCTTCGCCGCCCGCTAGAGAGGTCATCGCTTCATGAATCCAACCGCACAACGCCTCCAGACGAGTTCGCTCTCCCCTGACACGGCCATTTTGCGTCATCGCCAATGGGCAGGCGAGCCGTGGCTGGGCGAGATCAAAGCCGGCCAGACGCTGCGCATTGTCGATCTGGAAGGCAATCAGGCGGTCGACGTGCTCTTTTATAACCGGCACGACGTGGCCGAACACTACAGTGCGACCGACACCATCCAGCAGCAAGGTGGGATCTACCTGACCACCGGTTCCAGGCTCCTCTCCAACCTTAAGCGCCCGATGCTCGAGATCGTGGCCGACACCTGCGGCCGCCACGACACCCTTGGTGGCGCCTGCTCAGCCGAGAGCAACACGGTGCGCTACGCCCTGCAGAAGAAATTCATGCACTCGTGCCGCGACAATTTCCTCCATGCGCTCGCCCTTGCCGATATCGGCCTGTCCAAGCGCGATCTGGTACCGAACATCAATTTCTTCATGAACGTGCCCGTGACCGAGAGCGGCGGCCTGAAATTCGAAGACGGCGTCTCGGCTCCGGGCAAGTACGTCGAGATGCGCGCCGCAATGGACCTCTGGATGCTCGCCTCGAACTGTCCCCAGTTGAACAACCCCTGTAACGCCTACAACCCGACCCCTGTGGAGATTCTGGTCTGGGATCACTAGCTGTGTGCTCTCCGGTTCTCTGAACCCCGGCGCGGGACGACCCGCGCCGGCTAATCGATGCGGGACGGCCCGCCGTAGAGCGGAATATGTTTGCCAAAGTACTGATCGCCAACCGTGGGGCTGTCGCATGCCGCGTCATCCGCACGTTAAGGCGCATGGGTATTGCAAGCGTGGCGGTCTACTCCGAGGCCGATGTCGGCTCGCTGCACGTCCGGCAGGCTGACTTCGCCTACTACATCGGGCCTGGGCCTGCGAGCGAGAGCTACCTCCAGGGCGACCGGATCCTCGAAGTCGCCCTCATTGCCGGAGCCCAGGCGATCCATCCGGGCTATGGATTTCTCTCGGAGAACGCCGCTTTCGCGCAAGCCTGCGCAGACAGCGGGATCGCCTTCATCGGGCCGACACCGGAGCAGATGCGCGCCTTTGGCCTGAAGCACACAGCGCGTGCACTCGCGTTACAGGAGGGCGTGCCGCTTCTGCCCGGTAGTGGGCTCTTAAGGGATCTGGAACACGCGCGGCACGAGGCGGAACGAATCGGCTATCCGGTCATGCTCAAGAGCACCGCGGGCGGGGGCGGCATCGGTATGCGCCTGGTGGCCAACGGTGTGGAGCTGGGCGAGGCCTATGGCGCCGTCGCCCGGCTCGCCCGCAACAATTTCCACGATGCGGGGCTCTTCGTTGAAAAATTCGTCGAATCGGCCCGCCACATCGAGGTGCAGATATTCGGGGATGGGCAGGGCGGCGTGATCGATCTGGGCGAGCGCGACTGTTCGGTGCAGCGACGCAACCAGAAGGTGATCGAGGAGACTCCCGCGCCCGGTCTGACCGAGGCTGATCGTGCCGGCTTGACCGCGAGCGCCTTAAAGCTGATGCGTGCCGTGGAGTACCGCTCGGTGGGAACGGTCGAGTTCGTCTACGACGTGAAGGCCTCTGCCAGCTACTTCCTCGAGGTCAATACCCGCTTGCAGGTGGAGCACGGTGTCACTGAAGCCGTCACGGGAGTCGATCTGGTCGAATGGATGGTGGCGTTGGCCGCGGGCGAATTGCCGCCCTTGGAGACGATCAGGCCGAGCCCTAGCGGTGCGGCGATCCAGGCCCGGGTCTATGCGGAGGATCCGGCGCGCGACTTCCAGCCCTCGACCGGAGTCCTGACCGAGGTGTGCTTTGCAGAAGGGGCCCGGATCGAAACCTGGATCGAGCGCGGCACCGACATCTCTGGCTTCTACGATCCCATGCTCGCCAAGATCATCGTCACGGGCAGCGAGCGCAGCGCAGCGGTAGAGCAACTCGGCTTGGCGCTTTGCGCGACCCGCATCGCCGGGATCACGACCAATCTCGCCTATCTGCGGCAGGTCGCGCGCGATCCAGCGTTCGTAGATGGTCGGTACGACACGTCCTTTCTCTCACGCCTCACCTATCGGCCCGCCACGATCGAGGTTCTCGAGGCAGGACTGCAGACGAGCATCCAGGACTGGCCCGGGCGCCTTGGCCACTGGGACGTGGGTGTGCCGCCCTCGGGACCGATGGACTCCTACGCCCATCGGATCGCGAACCGACTGGTCGGCAATCCAAGCGATGCTGCAGCCATCGAGTGCACCGTGGCCGGACCGGTGCTGCGCTTTCACACCGGGGTCGTGATCGCTTTGGCGGGTGCACCGGCGCAGATCACGCTCGATGGGCGAGCGCTTGCGATGGGGCGCTCGCATCGCGTTGAGGCGGGCAGCGTGCTCGCCATCGGCCGCGTCGGCGCGACCGGTGCGCGCCTCTATCTGGCCATCGGGGGAGGCATCGACGTGCCGCTCTACCTGGGCAGCCGCTCGACGTTCACGCTCGGCCAGTTCGGCGGTCATGGCGGGCGCACGCTGCGTATGGGCGACGTGCTGCCGCTGCCGGCCGCAGGGCAGGGGACCTGTGGGCTGGAATTGGGCGAAGCGGCCTTGCCGGACTATCAACGTCACTGGGATCTCGGCGTGCTCTACGGCCCGCATGGCGCGCCCGATTTCTTCCTCGAGGAGGACA
>Ga0116229_10014461_pt1 | contig 10951 bp, 5 predicted proteins | sample S1TSphgellanicum_3_FD_87313 | JGI IMG/M metagenome (GOLD analysis project Ga0116229, IMG submission 87313) | Host-associated microbial communities from peat moss isolated from Minnesota, USA - S1T2_Fc - Sphagnum magellanicum MG | ecosystem: Host-associated > Plants > Peat moss > Unclassified...
AAAACCACCACCAACTCACAAGGGGCCACCCGGGGAAACCCCCCCCCCCCCCCCCAAACATTGGTATCAACATACGAGCATAATCGATTGTGTCAATGGGAATAATAGTTGACAACTAATTGCAATTGTCATATCTAATTGGTGGTGCAAATGTGTAAACATGGCATGATTGTAGCTATCAACATTGTATAGTAATTGCAACATAATTACTAATCAGGTGTTACATTTACATCACTTGTAATGTAGTTGCTACACACAACTAAAATGCAACTTGCCCAAAAAGCCAAACATGATTGATTATGTCCATATGTACAACATATACATTACACTATATAGGTGTCCCATTTGCAACTATAGTACAAAGTACAACTTTTTAATTTTCTAACGTGACATTTTATTGATTAATTGCTCATATTTCCATGCTCTAATTGTAATGTACTTATATATTATTTGTTTTAAAGCTCTAGTTGCAAGGTAGTGTGGTTCCAATAAACATGAATTCTCATATTGATAATTGTGGATTAATATGGTTTTCATAAACAAAAAAAATTCATAATATAAATAGGATCCAAGAACAAAGTTTAGTTCTCAAGATGATTCTCAAGGAAAGATTATTTTTAAAGAAAATGCATTTTATCTCTTCCTTTAACCACATCAATCTATAACTATTAATGATGAAAAACCCTTCATATTTATGTCCTACTTGTGTTAATGACATTAAAGAAAAAAATTGTGACAACTTTTCTTATATTCCTCTTTAGACCACAATAAGGTTAGTGCCCATTGCTAGAACAACAACAAAGCCACAATTATAGAAAACAATTTTTACTCAATGTCAAAGGTCAATATGTAAACATTGGCATATGATATTGGACAAAGAAAAGATTTTTTAAATCATGGGAGGGAAGTTCTATATATTGGTGTGAATTAAGTCCTTAACATGTAGAGAGGATTTAAAAAATGATTGGGGCAATGATTAGGAAGCAAGTGAATGCTTCATGAATTTTATTTATAAACCATGTGAAGAACCAACATGTTCCATTTACATATTATAATATAATGAAAATATAAATGAGCATCCCTTAAAAATTATAAATGAAAAGCCATCACATTCCATTTGCATACTATAGTTTGATGAAAATCAAGACGATAGACCTACAAGAATTATAGTTCACTTATATCACCATGTTTGATTACCTTGTGACCACATTTCCATTGTTCTAAATCAATGGATGCACAATGTGCAATGGGATGTTTGATTGAAGATCCCAAACCATGGAAAATCCCATGGAAAAACATAATCAAAGGAGCCGCCCAAGGGAGTGGACATTCTTTAAAATTACATTTTTGTATGTTTGAAAAATCACAAAGGAAGCATAATAGTTTGGATTATCATTTTTTTTTGGAAATATTTTCCATTAATTACAAAATTTATATGTTCAAAGCTTGACACAAATCAAATTTTTTTTGCATGTTCAAAGCACTCAAACTTCGAGAATGGACAATCCTTATTTTTTTCAAACATTTTTTTTTTCTACCAAATGTGCACCACTCCTTCTAAAAATTAGAGAGGATTTTAACATTGATGATTAGAAGGGCAAAAGGACTTGAACTCATGAAATTATTTTTTATAACTAATTTGAACACATTTGATTCAAACGAGTTTTTGACCTTTATAATTATGGATTTTGAAAATGCAGCCTTACCAAAAGTTGTTCATATTTATGTGATAGAGGGCATGGATGCATAATATATAGGATATGATATTAATTTATAGTTAAAACATATTTAAATCTAACACATTGTGATAAAGTAAGTATCCAAAATATAATTTTAAGTTATAAACCAACATAGAAATGACATGTGTCATGTGCAGTCCTTGGAAAAGGACTTTTACCTTTGCGCACTTGGATCCATTGTCCTTGTTTTCACCTTTTATATAGTCAAAACATTGCCCTACTAACTTCTCACTCACAAGGTATTAGGTGGATACTTTTTGTTCAAATGTAATGGGTGTAAAGTATAAAATTCATTGAAGTCCATGAAGAACCAAGGAACATACTTTTCATATAAACCTCATCGAGGTCCATAACAAATCAAACAAGTCATTCGCCACAAATAAAGATAAAAAATGCAAAATGTTAGTTCAAATATTCATATTGTGTCCTTTCTTGTTCATCTTATATTCAACTTACATTTAGAGTTACCTTTTATTTTGGGAGCAAAAACACATCCAGTGAATGATTTTTTTTTTTGTTTATAACATTTTTCCTTGTGTTTGGGAGCTTGCAATGATCTTCATTGCCATGGACAATAAGTGGCACACTTGAAATTTGGTCTCATGGGGATGGTTTTACAACATCAATTCCTTTTGTGTACGCACCATTTAATTATATCATAACCATAGACGACATGAAATGGAAATGACTGTAGAATGTGGGAGGGTCAACACCATTACATATACTTGATGGCTAAGACATTTTTTCTATCAAAAAAATGTGAAGAACATTTGATTTATCTTTCAAGGATTTCAATTACAAGGCAACACATCAATCAAATGTGCACTTGTTGTCATTTTCAAATACAAGTGGTATTAAATTGGCCCACAACTTGCTTAACAAGCTACCCACATTACTTGCTACAATCAAAAATGTCCATAGAATTATAAATTTGTAATTGCAATTCTTTGATTGACCATGTGGTTATAATGTAATACAAAACATTCTTGGATTTGTCCTCAAGCATGTCAAGGTTATAACAATTTGATTTTATACGGCCTTTCATTCATATATCTTTGAACTCGTGTCAAAAGAGTTGATGTGGCCAAAGGTAGGCACAAGGAAAACTTCCTTTCACCCACATTACTTTTAACAACTTTAGCAAATGCATGATAGAAAAAATAAACAAAACTAAGGCACACAATATTTGAAGAATCCCATATTTATAATAAATGTAAAATCATAGACATTTCAATCTTTTTTCCATGTTGTGCCAAGTTTGAAAAGTTATTTCCAAATATGACAACACATATGTTTCATAGTTTGGAGGTTATTTTAAAGTAGTTAGGAAAAATATTGATATTATTAGGCCTAGATATTTGCTTCTTCGCTATCACCTATTGGTCAATTCACTTGCACAAATGAATAATATAGGTGTTTAATGCAAAATAACCAACATTTGGTCATGGACTTGTGTGGAACCCAAACATGAAATTCACCATAGCCCAAACTTGGGAAGAAACACAACCCCCTTTGTATAATATAAATGCATTTCTTTTATAAGGCTTGCATGAAAACGGCCATTTTATTGAAAATCCCCAAATGAATTACCAAAACAATGAAATTACACGTGTCATGAATTTTTGGAACATCATAATTCTCTCAAAAGGTTGGGATAATGTATTTTGATTCACACATATTCCTACAAAAGTGTGAGAATGCAAAGGAGGACATTCCTAAACACTCCCAAGTGAGAATCACATTGGGAGTTGGAATCCTATAATGTTAAATGAATCTATGGGACAAAATAAACCTTGTCTGAATGGGGCTTTCATTGTAATGGTGGAGAGGTTTTGAAGCATGAATATAAAAAATGGGATCATATTTTCCATTTGAAGGATTTAAAAGTTCAAGTTATGGTCAAAAGATTGGTCGGGAGTCAAACCATTAAATCTTTAAAATAAAGGTCAAATGGCCTTCAATTGGAACATGGAATATGACATTGAAAATGTTTTTTCAAGGACTACAACATTTTTTCTTTTAAATTTTTCAATCAAAGCTCGCATTCATGGATTATTTCCACAAAATAATAAAAATCATTTAAATTGACAATTTAAAGAGTTTTTGGGACTCCCACTTGGAGGTCATGAATATATTACAGGGATGAGAGTGGTGCATTCTCCTAAGGCCATGCGAATCAAGTGGATTTTGATTGTTTGTGATTACATCTTATCACCACTTGGTTCTAACTTGTGTTAACCACCTTCTTGTTTGGTTTGTTTAAGTTAAAATTTCCATGAGCTTGCATTAACCATTTTCATTAGAATTTCATTTGAAAGCTCTTGCACATTGTTTTAGGCCCCAAGTGCATGGAGCTAGGGATCATGCCTTAAGTGCATTAGTCCATTGTAACGTAAAAAATCGACAATCTATTTACCACCAATACCATGTGACAACTAAAGGCATGTTGAACACATTTTTATAACTCTTGTCAACATTTTTGCAACTAGCTAAAAATCATTTTATTTAGAGGTAATTTGATCCCCCAAACCACCTTTTGATGCATTCCCAATAAATTCCATCTTGCAAAGTGAGAGTTCATTTCAAAAATCCTAAGGATATTTCCCTTTGCATCTTCGAGGCTTCCCAACATGTAAAGTACACAAGTAATTGCTAGTAGCCTTGTCCCATACATTGTGATCAACAATTGGTTTTTAACAAACTTAAAGTTCATTATTTTGCAAAAAGCGTGGGTTGGGAAAACTAATGATTTTCACCTAAAATTTTCATAATTTACTAAATATAAACAAGAAAGGAGTTCATCTTATGAGTTTATGTTATGTTTAAATTATAGTCATCCAAATGTCCTTTATTAAGCTTATTAGTGTGTACAATTTAGAAGGGATTGTATTCTTAATGGTTGCAAAAAAAGATGTATTGGGTTTTATAAATGTGCAAAACATTGTTGGATGTCAATTATTGATAGTGTTCAAAGCATTATTCTAAGCATCAATGAAAACATTTGATTTGGGTTTTGTACATTTGTGTTGTTTAACCTTAAACATCTACCTTTCAATTGTTATTATAAGATTTTTTTTTAAAAACAAAAAAAAGGTTTATCATGACATATGTGTTCAAATTAAAACAACAAACCTGCCTTGGAGTTGATGCATTTTGTGTATCCTACAAGAACAACACAAATGGTCAATTAGTTATTAACTTAACTTCAATATCATACAACTATTAATGTGATTGACTGGTCATGATGAAATTTGACTAAAATGAATAACAAAAAAATTTCATAGAAACAATTGCAACAAACATGACATGTCCCAAATGACTTGTCAAATGTTATTGAAAGTAATTTTTTGATGTAGTGTGCTACAAGAAGATTTTGAATGTTGCACACACACATTAGTTCCTCGCATTGAAACAAGGTCACAAAAGAGCTTTATGATTAAACTAAGAAAAAACATTTCATGTTCATTTTCAAATTTGAACATGCAGTGTTTTTTCTTAGCTTTATCATTAAAAAGATTATGTCAAAAACTTAGTGATGGACACAAAAATAACTTGAAAAAATGAGAGGTACCAATAATTGGTGTAATTCAACATGCAATGATTATAATGTGTTATCAATGACATTGAAAGTTGATATTACAATTGAAGTGAGATGTACCACATGCCATGCACAACTCAAATGGGTGCTGAAGTTGACATAATTATGGTATTTAACTTAATTTTTAAAATCATTTGTTTTGATGGGATTTTTAGTGCAAGGCAAGGCCTATTGACAATGGCATCACCATAATACAAGTTGACATGAGGATAATTATTTTTCTTTAGGAATTTTTATTTGTGGTGTAAGTGGTCATCATCCATAAGAAGATATAAAAACAATAGTGATCATCCTTATGAAGATTCAACCAAATCTAGTTATAAACTGGATATTAACTACAAAGTATTAATCGACTTTATTTATTTATGGATACACATTGAAAACGAAATATAAATCTAGTGATTCTTACTAAATTTTTCTCATTTTTTGCAATTGAAACTTATGCCAAAAACACTTCACTTTCAAAATAACATAAAATAATTTTGCTTCTTGTCAAGATTTCACAATTAAAAAAAAGGTTGGTGATAGCTAAACATGAGTCAATTCTAGTAACCCCCTCATCAATCCAATTAATTTGATGCAAAAAAAAAACCAATCAAGTTGTGAATATGAACAATAAAAACATCACTAGTAATAGAAAACATGTTTTTATGATTTCATAAACAATTACATTTGTAATCACTTATGCCACTTATGACTATTCATGGCTTCATGACTATGTAATTTAAAAGACATTGTCACCATTAGTTGCATACAATATGGCTTTAGTAGTAAATGCCATTAGTGATTAAACTTTTGGGAATGTAGTCATGGAAGACATATCCAATAGTTCATATCAATCAATGTGGGTTGTTGGATTGATTAATTAAATGGAGATTATGAAACTTATTGACAAATTATGTGCCACCACATGGTTGATTTATGCAACATAATCTAGAGGCAACTTAGCCTAGGTGCCTATTTAGGCCAAGATTGTCTAGCCTAGACAAGGTAACTTACCTTACATGAGGGCACCTAGGCCGCCTAGTTTAAAAACATAGGCTCAAAACCTAAGCTAGGTAGTTTAGCTTAAGTTAACCTATGGAATGTAGGTTAGTTGCAATTGCTAAGATTTGATTTTTTCATATCCACTTTGAGGGACATCTACTTAGCTTTACATAAGCAACCTAGGCCTACATAAGTAACGTAGGCTCATGTGAGCCCTATTTAGGCCTAGTTAAGGCCTATGTAGATCCACCTAGGTTGTCTAGGCTTATGAGGGGTGAACCTGGGCCTAATTAAAGTTTACATAGGTTTATTTAAGCCCATTTAGGGAAACCTAGAACATACTTTGGTCAACCTAAGCCTACTTAGGGTCTACTTAAACCTACCTAGGTCTATTTAAGTTTCCTTAAGGTATACCTAGGCCTACACAATGCCTACATAAATATACTTAGGGCCGTGTAATGTTTATCTAAGCCTACCTAGTGCCTATGTAAAGCTTATTTAAACCTACATAAAGCTATTTAAACTAACCTACCTATTTAAATTAGGTAGGTTTTTTTAAAGAGTATTAGGTAGGTTCACTTGGGTTAAACTATGCTATCCAACATAAAGTAGTTTAACCTACATAGGTGGGTTAATTTGTTAAACAAGGTCAAAGGATACATGCCATTTCTTTGAGAAGGACTCCTAATCATGTAGTCCTAGCCATGGTTATGTAATCATTCATCCAACTATAATCATAAAAATGGTAGTGATTAATGTACACATATGTTTCCCCGATTAATTTTTGACATTAGTTGTCACATGTTTCAGCCATAAAAACAATGGTTTGATGGAATGTATGATAGCAAAAATAAGAGGGACAATACAAAATTTTAAGATCCATCTCTCATTAAGAAAAAGCCTTTGCCTTGTCTTGCAAATGAGATCTAATGTTTTCCAAAATACCCTCTTCTAACACTAAGAAATTTGCACAACATGTTATTGCATATAATTGTATATTTAGAAAATAATTGGCTTGAATCCCAAAAAAGAAAAAAGAAAAAAAGAAAAGAAAAATAGAAGAGCTAAATTGGAGAGCTCATGATTTGAAGAACCAAGATGCAAACTAGGGTCCCAAGGCAGGGTCTAACTCTCAAGGACTCAATTTACTTCAAATGAGTCCAAATTGGTTCCTAGGAATTAGGACCCCCCGGACCCCCACCTAAAGTGGGCCTTATTGTAGTGAGATTTGTGAAGGTAGGTACTGTGCTGACCCCCTCCCTCGCCCCGCGCTCTCTCTCTCTCTCCCCTTTTGCCCCGTGCTTGCTCCTCGCAGTTATCTCCTCGTGATATTGTGCTTCCGACGTTTCATTTGCATTATTCTTCTCTCCATTTGATTTGCCCTTCTTCTCTGCTAGCTCTTCAGATTCTTTTCGATTGATCGTTTTTCTTCTATCTCTTTCTTTCGTTATTCGGTTTGAAAATAAATAAATTCACTCTTCTTCTTCTTCTTCTTCTTCTCCATCATCATCATCACTGACGTTGTATTTTTTACGTCTCCTATTCAGGTCTTTATTAACATGTAACCACCTTGATCCATCCAGATTTTGTCGCTCTCTAAGTATCGACGTTATTTCCTAGACTTCGCAGTTTCTGAATAGGTAGATTGGTTTGTAGTTTTTACCCTAAACGTCGACGCTAAAATTGGACAGTCCGCAACTTATCTGGTGGAGTTCCTGCATCTTAAAAGACGGAGTGGCAGCCATATCTCAGTGGGCTGTGGTGCGTCAGCACTCCTTGCTGACCTAATCTCAGGAGAGACCCTATTCTGCATGTAAGTTCCAGTTTTTGGAGGGCGAATTTTCTGTGCCGTGTTTGACGATTCCTTTTCGGTTCCTCCTCCTCCTCCTCCTCCTCCTCAGCGTGTTCCTGTTGTTATTGCTAGAGATGCCAGCTTTGCCACGGGTCAGTTTGTGAACGCCAGCCATGGTTCAAACCCTAAGATTTTCGCTCTCAGATGATGATGATGATGATGCTGATAAGGTTTGTATGTGTGCAAATTAGTCTTCTCGTTATATGGTCCGCCGATAATCAATGGCTTGTAAGAAACAATTCTCTATCTGTTTTGGTTCGAATGACGAAGCGGTATTGTTAGAAGAATTGGTTTTGCTCAACAGTTTCGATCAGGGTCTCACCAAGTGATTTCAAAATATAACAGGTCAGAGGAGGATGAGGAGTAGGAGGTTGGAAGCAGTGTGGCCCATGTGACGAGCCTCTGAAATTGTTGCTCAACTGCTTCTCCACAGCAGGAACATTCATGTTGAGAAGGAGATGCTTGCAAACTTGGAGCAAATTAGTACATGATTTTCTCTTGACTTGACACATAAATGTGCCAAACAAGGGACATGTTGGTGTCATGATGGTATGCAGTGTGGCCCTCTGCACAGCCTGCATGTAGAGAACCTACTGATCTGGTTTTGTAGGTGTTAAGGAGAGAGGCACACAGATGGAGTTGCAGATTGTGAGAGTTGAAGACTAAGAAAATGTCAAAGTGCAGGGTGTCAGCTTATATATGAGGGGGATTACAAGAAATGCCACTGGTGGAGAGTGCTGGCCCAGGGTTGACCCCCGGGCCTTTGGCCTTTTCAGCTACAGTAAGTTGTAGGAAAGAGAAGAAAAAGCAAGCCAAGGAAGAGAGAGACCGGCTGAAGCAGGCGGAGAAGAAGAAACGCCGCCTTGAAAAAGCTCTTGCCACAGCAGCTGCCATTCGTGCAGAGCTCGAGAAAAAGAAACAGAGACGCAAGGAGGAGGAACGACGTCTTGATGAAGAAGGGGCTGCCCTTGCTGAGGCTGTGGCCTTGCAGGTTGGTGATACTTGCCTTCATCCATATGTTGCACTCAAGAGCTTTCCTTCTGTGGGGCACTTACTGAGGTTTAAAGTGCCAGAGAACTCATTTGGTGATATTAATGCTGACATGCCATTTGCTCAAATCAAATATGAGGTGCACTGCTTGGATCTTCTCATGGAGCATCCTTTTTTGAAGTAAACCACAGGTTCCACACTGCCTTCAGCAATATATTGAAATTTAGTACATCCAACCTACTAGGTAGAGAGTATTTTTAGTTTCAGGTTCCAGAGATTGTTGGAAGGGGAATGATAGCAATGAGCTGTGCAGGTCTTGGTTGATGAAGAATCCGATGAGCTAGGGAAGATGGGGGTTGCAACAGAAGGGGATTCTCAGAGTGGAGGGGTTGGAGAAAGAAGGTGCCTGGAAAGAATTGGAGACAAGACTGAAAGCAAAGCAGCCTGTTTTAGTGTTCGAAACACAGAACCTGTGCATCATATCAGTGGGCTCAAGCGCCATGGAAGCTTCAAGTACTCTCCTGGTCAGTTGCTTTGTCACATTTTAATGCCCATGAAACTGCAATGATTCCTCTGCACTCTGTCCTGCTTGCAACTGTTTCCTTGTGTTGTCCATAGTTCTGATTTAAACAACTTGATACCACTTTTTACTGCATCTGATCATTGACTCAACCTTATGTAGAAGATGGAAGGTGAAGGACTTATGGTTATTTGACTGTAGATACATCAACTTGTGTGACATTTGTTGGATTAGCTTTCCTGGTCCTCTAATTGGTTGTGGTGGAATCTGTAGTTGGTAGCCCTTCTAATAGTTTCCTTCATTTTCTGGTACTCTGTGCTATGGTACTCGGCAGGTTCAGATGGCAATAAGAGAGAGACAAAGGAATGGAATTGGAATGAGTGGGATGCTTGTACTGAAGGTCAAGAAGTATCTTTGAGATATGATGGTGGTGTAGAAGGGGAGCTTTTGGAAGGTGAGGCAGAGGGTATGTGGGAGTTCTACGGTTGTGCTGAAGAGACAGTTAAGACCAGCAGTGAAAGGGCTCAAGCAGCTGAAGCAGCAGCAGGCTTGGCCGCTGCACAGGTCAGTTAGTTCTGTTTTTTAACCCAAAGGTGGGGTCAGTACCTCAGATTGCTCTTCCTGTACACTTTGAGGGGATAAATTTTGAGCAATTGTGATGTTCTGATGGGCTATTCAATAGCCTCTCTCCATTGAAAGTAGATATTCCTTGACCATGTCCAGGAAGTCAAAGGCCATCTCATGACCTGCAAACCTCCTTGAGTCTGTGTTCTATGGTGGGCAGCTCTGAGTATATTGTTGAGCAGCCAGCTCAACAACTCAGAGATTATGCCATTGCCATCACTTTTCAAAGGTGTCTGGGTTTTTGGGTGCTCTCTGCCAATATTTTCGAAATGATATCAGGGAGCTCCTTGATTCCACCATGGTGTTTTGGTTTCTCTTTGGCTGCTCAAGTTTAACAATGGTGTCAGTTGCCAACCTGTCTGGTGGATTTGGTATGTGTCCTAAACTGGCTGTTCATGAAAATAAATAGCAGGCTGTTGCAGCTCTTCAGATTGCTGAAGAAGCTCGTGCTCGAGCTCAAGCTGCAAAGACAGCTGCTGAGGAGGCAATGAATGAGGCCCTTGATCACCATCACACTCATCAAAAATCAGAGTACCTCACTCAGGCATGTCACAAGATAGTACTGTGTTGTGGTCTAACTTCATGTTTGTAGTTCTTTGGCATGATGGGTGTTGTCCCCCCCAGTTGTGTGTCAGTCTTTG
>Ga0116229_10014464_pt1 | contig 10950 bp, 5 predicted proteins | sample S1TSphgellanicum_3_FD_87313 | JGI IMG/M metagenome (GOLD analysis project Ga0116229, IMG submission 87313) | Host-associated microbial communities from peat moss isolated from Minnesota, USA - S1T2_Fc - Sphagnum magellanicum MG | ecosystem: Host-associated > Plants > Peat moss > Unclassified...
CTTAGTGTTTTTATTTGTGGCGAATTTTCACCACATGACAACAAAAAAAATGCATGGTGAATGGCTTTGAGGATTTTGAGTCATAGGATCTGAAAAAATCAAAATGATGCAACATGGATGAGCAAAGTAGCCATCTTGTTGACTGATGATCCCATGTTGCCTACTTTGTTTTATAGTGACATTATCTTGTGTCCACTCTATCCAATGGGGACATTACACTTTTGTTCACTCTGTTCAACGGTGACAATACAATTTTGGCCTTAACATGACCCCCTTGTATTCCGGATTCTGTCTTCAAAATTCTATGAATAGTAAAGTATAGATTTGCATTGTCAAAGAACAATTACATAATCATTCTAATTGTTCTAAATGAACTAAGTGTTCCTCTTAAGGCACCAATGTAACCTTTTGTGCTACACTATTCACGTTCTAAGTTGTGGATTGTTCTACCTCTTCTATAGATAACCTTTCATTCTAAGGTTGAATATGCGAAATTTGTTGATACAATTCTTGATGTACCTCTTCAATGGTCTTTGTATGAACATTATTTCCTTCCTTTAGAAGTGTCCCCTATTGGAGTAGCTATACCATAAATTGCAAAGTGAGAAACAATTTGTGTTGTCATGTACTTAATAAAATATGTTTTTTTTATATTTGTTGTAGCAATTGTTCCTACATTTCTATGGCTACATATGTAGTATGTTCCACTATCTGAATGTTTTTTGGCTCAACAATGTCATTCTCCATTGCATCTCCTCCCTTCATTTCTTCAAGCACCGCTTATTATACTTATGATGCTTCTCCACTTGTACTTGCTTGAAATTGCTCTATGATTGATTACACAAAGTTATCTTCTAGAATGACAAAAAGAGATTCATAAACAAATATGGATAGGCTTCCTTATACACTTTGAGATTCCTCTTGTATTTGGCTTCATCTGCTTTATGTTCTTTAAACAAACCATTAACATCCTTCTATTGAATATCTTGGACTAAATTCTACTAGACATAATATCCGATGCACCTAGTTCCATGGACTTGTGTTTAGTCCTCAAGATAATATTTTGCATCAACAAATTGTTATACTCTTGAAGTTTGTGCTTTGAAGAGTATGGCTCCATACCTTTTAGTTTATCCACAATTGCTTTTATATGCTTGGAATCATGTTGAAATGACTAAATTGCCCTATTACATGTAGCTTGTGTTTGTTCCTTTGCCAACAATGCATCATTCTTTTGATGTACAACAATTTTAATATCTTGTTTGAGCTTTAAAATTTTTGTTTCCTACTCTTCTACAACATGATCCAAACTACTCTTATCCTTTTGTAATGCTACAAATTAGGCTTCAAATTCATCTGCTTGTTTTTTCAGAGCCTAATATTTCAGATCCTCCTTCTCTTTGCTTCAATAGATCTCTTTCCTCCTTTATTATATCCATAAATTCTAGGTGTTGTACCACATTGTGTTTCCTTTTACTCACTTGAAATAACTCCATGTATATCTTGTTCAACTATTGTTCCTTGGCTTGTTACACTTCTTTTTCTGAACTTCATGAATTATCATCTTGTGTTTCAAATATTCCACTTCTTGTATTGCATGTTCAAGTTTGTTTTCCAAATCTAACTTTTATGTTTCAAGTTTGTTTCGCTATAGTTTAAGTCCTAATAGTTCAATCATCGTTTACTCCATCTTTTTGTCGTAATGTGCCAGATGTTGGAACAATCCAACAACCTTTAAATGTTCTTTTGTCTCTTGACTTAGAGATCCAAGTGTTTATGGTGTTTAAAAAACTAAAGCACCTCTTCTAGATGTCTCAACAAATAGTGTTACATTTCTATAAGTTCCATATTGAATTCCTACTACATAGGAACTTGCTAGCAATGATGCTAATTTTCATGTTGTCACTACTAAAAAAAACATGGTTTTTACCCTATTAATATCATGTTTTAAATGATTATATTGTTAATAATTAGAATACACTAATAATCTAAAGTGACTAAATGTGTCCATCATGACTAAAAACAAAAGATGCAATGTCCGTTGTGATTAAAAAATCTAACATTATAGTTATATTAAACAATATATTGCACATGTGGTGAATGCGGGTGCCCATGTGGATTTAATTTGTCTATGTTGATTAACACAACTAGTTCATGACTATAACTAGTCATATTTAATATGACACATATGATTATAATGTTATTTTTAATGACATGGTATTAATAAAATGGAAAAATAAACATGTTATCATTTTTAAAAATTCATTACAAAAAAAATGACAAAAGATATAGTTATCATGATTTCAATTATTATTCATAATTATTAAACTAAGATTCCATTTTTTTTCAAACATTTCCCCTTGTAATTTTGATCAAAATTATAGAAAATAAATCATTGTAATTAATTAAATGTACATGCTAATCTTGAATTATTCAAATTCCATTATTCAATTTTTATTTCTGATGAATCAATTGAATGCACATATATGTCCAAATTACATTAGGCCCAAATTAAACCATTTGTTTATTTATTTATGATCAAATGACATTAGTAAAATGGAATAATAAAATAAAGTAACCTCTTATAATTTAATAAATAAAAAGAAATAAAAATAATTTACATCTCATTTAAATTAGATTTTTAGTTAAAAATTAATAAATAAATAAAATTATAGTAAATTCCGTTGTTACTACAAAAACTTTGTGACATTGAATTCAATTATTTTACTTTTAAACAAAATTTGATATAAGATTTGACGGATATAAATTTCAATACCATAATTTCCAAAGTGATTTTTTTTTGTTATGATATTTAAAAGATATATATTTTTAAATTAAAAATTGATAAATATGTGGCATAAATCAAAATATTAAATTAATGGAATGTCTAAAAATTTGGATTAAAAATATTATAAAATTAAAGTCAATGATGAAAGTAAGGAAACCAATGTACCCAAATAATTATATGCAAAATTTCTAACCAAACAAAAAAAAATTGCTTGAATTTTTGAAACAAATATTGAAAATATTTTGAAATTGAAAGGAATTACAAAGTTCAATATGATTAGGATAATAAATTGTTTTTACCTAAATATTTATAAATTATAATTCAATCAAAGATCTAATGCATTATATATGAATTTTTAAATTAAGTGATTTAATTATTTGTTCACGTTTTGAAACTAAAGAAATTTTAAACATTGGTGTAATTCTGAAAATAAATATTTTATTTGAATAAATATATTTCAGACATTACATTTTATTTTTAAAAAATATTTAAAACCATATTTGTTGTTGTACATTTTGAAATGGAAAAAAATCACAAAGTTTCATGAAAGTTAATATATTAGATGTGTTTAAATAATATTTGAATATATAACTGAATTCAAAGTTTCAAAAAATGCATTTGAATTTGTTGATTAATGAATATTTAAAATACTTATGATTTACACATATTTTTGAATCAAACAATTACAAAGTTCAATGTAATAATAAACCTACCAAATCAATTAGATCAAATAGTGATATAAAAATCATTTTTTTCCCAAGATATGTGTTTATATATTTTGTGATGTCATTTTTTGTCATCACTTGAGGTGATGGCTTAGTGGTTAAAGCCTTGGACTATGGTTGAAAAGGTCGTGGGTTCAAATGTTAGTTGGATTTTTCAGCAAAAAATCTTGAATTTGGGGATTCAAAGGCCTGTTGTCTAACACAATTTGTCAATAATGTTAGCCTGAAATTTTTTTAAAAAAAAATTATAACATTGAATCACATATCAAGGGTGATAGCGTTTTGGGGTCACTTGTAATTCAAAAATAAAAGTTCCATCATATATTCATATAAATAATATAACTTTTAGTTTAAAATAATCATGCCATGTCAACTAATAGCCTTAATCATTTTAGTAATTTCAGACGAGCATATTTAGTCATGTTGATCATATAATTTTTAATCACATTTGTGTCAAAAACAACCGGTTTATTATGACTACAATCAATTTTGTCCATTGTTTGATGTGACTAGAAACATGAGTAAACTTAGTTTTTAAAAATTAGCTTAAAAACACATATTTGTAATAATGTGTGTAACTTGCACAATTTCAATGCATACATGTTCATGTGGTATAGGAGATTGTGACTTAGGTGGGGACCACCCACTAAGTTTTGGTTTTGGAAATAATGACTTCTTCCTTTCCTCCTTTTATGGTTCCACTATAAACTTAGGTTGTGATGCATGTTGTTTACTAAGTCCTAGAACATTTGTGTCCTATTTGGCATGTAACTCTGCCCTAGAAACAAGCTTTGGTGACCTTGGTATTTCTATTGCTTCCTAAGGTTGTTGTTGTCTTGGAATAGTAAAGGTGGTTGTTATTTATGGAGTCTGATGCAAAGCTCTTATCATTCACCATCTCTTCTTGAAAGCCAAAAGATTGTTTTCATCTTCCTCTTCATAAAATTTTATTATAGTCTATTACCCTTTTTTTGTTTGTGCCTCTCTAGTTTTGGATTCACAAATTTGAAATGTGAATCTTATATTTCCTTCCACTTTTTGTCTTATTTAGCAATTCCATTTCTTCACATTATAGATATCTCTATAGCTCTCTTTTTTGGTCATAGGGAATGCTTCTTTTCACCTCTTCATTCTCTCTTATTAATATCTCTTTAGTTTTTCAACAAAACTTTCATTGCTAATTTTATTTGATTGAAAGAGATGTAAAACAACACAAGTAAGTGATAATGATTCAAAATTGTTGTTATGGGAAATCAACAATCCTATTTCCTGCCTCCGCTAAGTTGTCACTTTTATTTTTAAGGTTTCCATGTTTGAAATGTTATGGGGTGTGATCAAAATCAAATGAGCTAATGGTGAAGGACTCAAGGACTGTAGTCCTTTTTGTGGTCATTTTCACTTTCTCGTACAAAGGACTTTTGGGATGAAAGCTTTTGCAATATGTTAGTAAAAATACATGTAATTTTTTCAATACATCACTTTTTTTTATTAAAATTTCATGAATAACTTTTTTTTAAATGTACAAATTCTACCAATTCTACATTTCGTTTTGAAAACTTATCTTAATTTTAAATTATATGAAAATACACTAATTTATTTAATGTTTTATTTTATTGTTTTATAAACCAAAACTTTGTTTTAGATGTCATGTACATTACACCCCATTTACATGTGATAAAGGACTCTTGAAATTAAAAAAAATTGCTCAATAGATTTTTAATTTTTATAAAATTCAAATTTCACAACTTTCAAATTCTGAATGATTTTTGAATGTGGATAATCAATTAACATCATGTCAATTTTTTTCTCATCAAAATTCCTTTATAAAGAACATCTTTAGTTTAGTAATTTATAAAATTGATTTTTTTTTTTGCAACTATTGTTCAAGTTCAAAGGTCTTTTATTAAAACCAAAACCCAAAATATTTTTTTGAATTCTTCAACATTCATTTTAGTCATTTAACACTACATTCCATGATTAACATGGCATTAAAATGGCACCAAAAAAATATGTCTAGCAAAATTATAAATTTTGTAGAGTTTTGGTAATTGCCCAAAGTGCTTTTTGGTTCGTTTGATTGTGATTGCACCTTGCACCTCTTAGTACCATTTGGTGTTGGATGAAAAAGAAAGCCATTTGATTCAACCTTAACATAAAAAGAATCTATGAAATCCTTACATTATTATTTGGTTTGTTGAATGTGTACAATGTGTATTATTTTTTCATGATTGTTTTTTTTCCCATCATTAACTGTAGCATCACCTTATCCATCCCAATATACAAGTGTTGGACCTCTTACACTCTATGCTTTGTCATCCGAAAATTAGTAAGGTTTTAACTTGTTTAGATTGATACATATAAGTTTGGATCAAACTTATCCATTGTGATTAAAGAAATAGTATTATTTGGTAAGCAAAACTATACTTTGTATGGACCAAACCATTTCTTATAATTTTTCAAGATGTGTTTTTTGTATTTTTGGAAACCACAACACATGATATTCAAACTTAAACCTCTATTTTGGATACCTTTGTTGATTCCAGAATGCACATTTCCATTGTTGATTGCTAGTGGTTTCTTATGCCTGTAATTTGTCAATTTGGAGTTTCTCTAGATCTATTAGTCTACTAATGAATACTTTAACAAGATTTGCATCTTTGTGGTCCCCACTGCATGTTGGCAAAACATATTTTGTGGGCATTAAAGGATGTAATATCTAGACTAACTAATATAAAATATATCCTATGGTTACCTTATATGTAGTTTTATTTAAAAAAAATCTAATGAAAAGATGTTCATTTCAATTTATCTTATTATCACTAGTTAACTTAGCACGAGATTCACAATAAACTTGTTAGTTGACTTTGCATGCCCATTCCCCTATGGATAATAGGTAGTGGAATTAACATGCTTCAACAAAAGACGATCAATCAAATGTTTAATATCATCATTGATAAAATGAACTCTTTAATTTGTCACTAAAATCAAAAGACAACCAAACCTTATAAGGATGTATTCATACAAAAATTTAACTATCATAGTTGTGTATTCATTTGGAATGTTTTCACTGCCATCCATTTTTGCAGAATAATTTGTGGCTACTAAAATGTACTTATTACATGTAAATCTCCCTACTAATTTGATTGATTCAATGAAATTTAACCCCCACTTCATAAAGGGTTCTTCCAGGAGGTAGTAGTCACCAACTTTGCTAAACTATGTGTTGCTAGATTGTTAGCTTTTTTACACACATCATACACTTTGTTGTATTTATCGTGGGCACAAAAACTACAAAGATAGATAATGAAAGGATAGGTCTAAGTCTAAATCCTAAATACAAAACAAAGGAACCAAGACAAGAACACAAAACCTAAAACCAAGAACACGAAATGTGCAAAACCAAAGTATAAACAAATCTTTATTGTAATGAAGTATAAAAACGTAAACATGAAAACAACAAAATAAGGCTATAGAACAAAATCATACCACAAACTAGGCTTGAATAGATTAAAAATAATGGGTGGTCCTACCTTTATTTATACCTTTTTGGGGACCTAATTAAAGGACAAATAAACATGTGGTTTAAAACACATTTATGGTTATTGAACTAGCTTATAACTAAGTACATGGTCTTTAAATGTTCTTAATGAATGCAATATTTGGGTTCTTAGCATTTAGTTTATTAAGACCATGTGTCTTGTTGACAAAAGCCAACCAAACCATGTTTTCTATATTCCAAAGTTAGAGAATAATATTTTTTCAAATAGTTAATTGTGAATTTACTAGCACTTATAATCAAATGGATTGTTTCATTTTTAATTAAAAAAGACATTTCAATATTAAATGACTAAGATTTAGGAAAGTTAAATTAATTATATAGATGCATGTGATGACACCAAGTGAAATTAGTTTCACAAACACTCCAAATGGCCCAAGTACTAAACCACCACATGACTTAAAAATTTGGCACCAAAGATTTGGTCAAGTTAATCATACCATATTATCACAAATAGCTGTGAATGACCATGCGATTGGATTGAATTTTAGTGCAAACATCACTACATTGAATGTGTGTGAGGTGTATTTGTGGGAAATAACACAAGAAACGTTTCTTAATTCATGGTATTGAACTTAAAGTAGAAAAACGAGGTGAATTTTGTTATGGGTAGAAATTTTTAGGTTAATTAGTGTCATGGGGATCCTAATAACTATATGGTCACTAGTGGTAGATTCATTGTCTTTTACCAAAGGATGAAGCTAATGGGGTAGTTAATTATATGGTTGGTGGTAATCCATTAATCAAATAATGGATTTTAAAGAGGATTAGGATAACAACCTATTTTCATGGGGATAAGATGGGCCTTGTGTGGTCTTGTGAATAAGGGGATTAAAAGGACGAGGAATCACTAGTAAAAAATTATGTCTTTTGCAACCAAAGAAACAATGACTAGCTATGTTGAATGACTCTATCAATGACCATAGTCATATATTATAACATCATTATCTATGTGGAATAAGTATGAATAATAGATTAGTCATTTATATGACTGATGGATGAAAACTTACAAAATAGACATACTTCATCCATTTTCCATGGACCATATTTCATCTGTTATGGTATTCAAATGTGTGCTAAAAAATAAAACACTGACATGGATTATCTAGTTGTCATTTTCATTATTAAAAATCTTGTTGTTTTCAATTCATCCTTGTGCAATTACATGTAACCAAATGTCGTTCGCAATTACAAATGGTTGCATGTGCAATTTACTTTTCAAATTTGGATGAAGTTTGGTCTTCTTTTCAACTAGGTTGTGACTATGATTTATTTCATCCTTAAATTGTCTTTTTTTTAATAAATTTCTTTGTACTTTTTACAACATTGTATATATGTTTAATTGCAAATGTAACAAAGATAGTCACATGCTAGTTGTATAAGGTATTTAAGCTACCTAGTAAGGATGTACCTATAATATACCTACTTACCACTAATACCTACCTACCTACTTATTATATACCTACTTATTTATTAAGTACCTACCTACCTATAAGCCTAGGCCACATGGTACCTAGCCTAGGCTTGGTGACATGTGGCATTGCCTATGTCTACATATAGGCCTAGACATGACATGTGGAACATAGGTTAAGCTTAGGCCATGCCAAATGGCATCTATGTTAGGCTTAGGCCATGCCACTTGGTGCTTAGGCTATGACATGCCACATGGCACATATGTTATGCTTAGGCCATGCCATGTGGCATCTATGAAAAACATAGGACATGCCACATGTGTTAGGCCTAGGCCATGCGATGTGGCATCGATGCAGGGCATAGGACATGCACACATGCTAGGCCTAGGCCATGCCATGTGGCATCTATGAAAGACACAGGACATGTCACATGTATTAGGCCTAGGCCATTCGATGTGGCATCTATGTAGGACATAGGACATGCCACACATGTTAGGCCTAGGCCATGCCACGTGGCACATAGGCTAGGTCTAAGCCATCTCACATGGCACTTAGGCATGACATAAGACATGCCACATGGCACATATGTTCGGCCTAAGCCATGCCAAGTGGCACATAAGCTAGGTTTTAACCATGCCACATGGCACCTATGCTAGGCCTAGGCCTTGATACATGACACATAGGCTAAGTTATGACATGCCACATGGCACATATGCTAGGTCTTGGCCATGCTAGGTGGCATTTAGTTAAGGCATAAGACATGCCACATATGTTAGGCCTAGGCCATGCCATGTGGCACATAAGCTAGGTTTAAGCCATCCCACATGGCACTTAAGCACAACATAGGACATGCCACATCGCACATATGTTAGGCCTAAACCATGCCACATGGCACATAGGCTACATATAAGCCATGCCACATGGAACTTATGACATGGTACATGGCACTTAGCCTAGCCTAAGCCATGCCATGTGGCACATAAATTAAGCCAAAATGCCACATGGCACATATGCTAGGCCTAAGCCATGCCATGTGGCACCGAGGCTAAACTTATCCATGCCATGTGGCACTTAAATTAAGCCTATCCCATACCACATGTCATTTAAGCTATCTTATGCCATGCCACCTAGCACATATGTTAGGCCTAGCCATGCCACATGGCACATATGCTAGGCTTAGGCCATGGCATGTGGCACCAAGGCTAAACTTATCCATGCCATTTGGCACTTAGGTTAGGCCTATGCCATACCACATGTCACTTAGGCTAGGTTATGCCATGCCACGTGGCACATATGTTAGCCCTAGCCATGCCATATGGCACCTAGGTTAAACCTAGCCATGCCATGTGGCACATAGGCTAGGCTTAGGCCATGCCATGTGGCACCTAATTAACTTTTTTTCCACACCACATGGCAACATGATTAGACTAGGTGCCACATCATAAAATGTGTTAATTAATAAGCTAGGTTATTAAGTTGTAAGTTAGGTTAGAAGTAGTAGGTTGGGCTAGGTAATCACTAGTAGCCCAAGTAGTTGAATGACTAGTTGTAACTACAAAATTAATACCATATGTTTTGCTTTTCATTTTAATTTTGTCAACTACATAAGGAGGTGCCCTAGGAACACAATGTGCAAATTAAAATGTAATTGCATTTTGGGATGAGCCAATAAAAAAGGTTCAACCTTAATTAAACCCAAAAAAAAATGGTATTTTTAATAAATGCCATGTAGCTTAAGCCTAGGCCTAACTTAAGTGGCGTAGGTCTAGACCTAACTTAGGTGCCACATGGCATCTATGTAGACCTAAATAAGCTAGGTGCCACATGGCACCTAGTTTACGTGGCACCTATGTTTAAAAACATGCCATGTGACATATGTTTAAACCTAGGTGGCACGTAAGCTAAATGTCACATGGCATATGATCTAAATCTAGGTGCCATGTAAATTAAATGCCACATGGCATATGTATAGACCTAGGTGCCACGTGGCTTATGTTTAAACCTATGTGCCAGGTAAGCTATATAGGTGCCATTTGGCATAGGCATAAGTGGGTGCTACATGGCAAAATGTAACTGGTCACTCATATAGTTGCAATTTCAATTGTAAGATCGTTCATGTATACATTATATGGCGGCCATATACATATACGATGAAAAATAACTTCATTTATCACATATGATTGGTTTTTGCATGCGATTTGTCGTTTGTGACTACAATCAATTCAATTGCAAATGTCATTTACGATTGCAATTCAATTTACAAATGTCATTCAATTGCAAATGTCATTTACGATTGTAATTCAATTTACAAATGTCATTCAATTGCAAATGTCATTTAAACCAAAATCCTCCTATAAACCTAGACCTATAATTTATTACTAGTGTGAACCCGGTGCAAAATGCACTCCGCGAAAAAAAAAAAAAAAAAAGGTCTGGGCAATTTAACTGACACAGAAAACAAAACCCAAA
>Ga0116229_10014466_pt1 | contig 10947 bp, 11 predicted proteins | sample S1TSphgellanicum_3_FD_87313 | JGI IMG/M metagenome (GOLD analysis project Ga0116229, IMG submission 87313) | Host-associated microbial communities from peat moss isolated from Minnesota, USA - S1T2_Fc - Sphagnum magellanicum MG | ecosystem: Host-associated > Plants > Peat moss > Unclassified...
AAAGGCATAGCAAAGCTGTGCACATGCCAGAGAAGAGTGTAATAAATATGATCTGACTGCTGCTCCTTGTTTCTAATTGGCCAATCATAATGATTGGTCCAGGGGGTTTGCTATTAATGGTCTCCCACTTATTTGCAGTCCCCATTTTAGTTTTAAGGGTTGCAAAAAAAGTAAATAACTAACTTGGATGCAAGAAATATTTTTGCTGGGTCACATACTGAGCCCTGCTGGAGATACTCTTAGAAGGGCCATCACACTGCAGCACAGGTTTTACACATTTGTCATTTTCAAGAGTGAAGGGTTGAGATATCGTCTTACATCAGAGTACCAATCACCAAAGTTCTCTTCCTTCTTGAATGCTAGACCAAGGCCTGACTCTTTCTTCACTTCTTTCTTCTTTGCTGCAAGTTCACCAAAAAATGGGTTTTGTGTGTAGTTAGACAGACCGTGGCAAGCCCCAATCCACAACAATAAAAAATCATAGATCATCTTCAAAACTAGATCATATTAGTATTGCTATCTAATATGAAGGGAGCTGCTGCTGAAATCAAACGAACTGGATTTCAGAAACTTTTTTACCTCCTCCTGCTATACCACCTCCATGTACAACACCTTCCTTCTTCTCCTTGGGTGTCTTTGCGGGTTTCTCCTTCTTTTCTTTAGGTTTATGGAGGTCTCTGAGAGGAGTCTCCGCACCTGTGATACTGACCTTCTTCTCAAACTCTAGGTCATTGATACTCACCACCTTCTCACCATCCGCCTCTGACATTGCTTCCTCCTTTGGGGAGACACAAACGCACAAACCTGCACTCAGATTACAATCCCCTAAACACTAAGTCATAAAACAGTGATTTCACCCATCCAGAACAGACAACTTTTCCACTGCAAATCTATGTGCAAGAGAACAAGCATCAAACCCATTCAGAGCAATTCAAGCTCGAAGGAGTTTACCCCCCCCCAATGGGAATTTTAATCAAAAACTTGGATTTGCATACAACCCATTGGACTGAACACGCATGCCAAGAGAACCCATAAGACGGATTTGGACAAAACCCATTCGAGAACCCCAAGCTCAAAGGAGGGTTTTTTCTTTTCTTATCAAAGATTTGGATTTGCAATACAACCCACTTGACTAAAGATGCATATCAAGAGAACCCACGAGACATATTTGGGGATTGCGGGACAGAGAGTATGCCTACCTCTTCGAAGCGAAGGTCGCGTGAAGTTCGCACCGCAGAAGAGGAGCAGCCGGAGAGAAACACCGTCGTCGCTGGGACGAAGAACGCACACCTTCCAGCTGAACATTTTTAGGGTTTTCTCCAGGTCCCAATTGAGGTCCCACTCACATCCTCAAATCAGGTCCTGCTGACCCATATCCAAATGCCAAATCCATTTAGAAAGGGCCCTGCTATTCAAAGTATCACTAGTTGGCCAATTGGCCCAAGTATGGTTAATTGTCACCCATCCCAAATACTAATCATAGTAAACCTTTACCATTTGGCAATAATTAAATTATTTTCATTAAATGACAATTATTTTCAAAATTAGCTGCCCACAATGCCCGAAGTTCTAAAAATTCTATTGTTACCTAGTGTACATGGTCATTTCGCTTATTCTGAGTCTACATGCCCAAGTCTTTGAAAATGCTTGAATTGAAGGAAATTCTTATTGTTCATGCTAGACTGAAAAAAGTGAGAAATAATAATAAATATTCGTGGAGAAGATGTTGGAATGGTAAAGGCACTACCATATTGTGGTTGAAAGGGACTTGACTACATTCTTTGTGAAAAAAATCATGTAAAATTTTTTAATTGATTTTTCAGAGACAAAAGTCACTCAAAATTTGTTAAGTTTTTGGTCTATTGGTTCGAAATTTGCAAAATGGCAAACATACACATCTCCTTCAGGGTTTTCTCCATGTCCCAATTGAAGTCTCATGAACATGATCAACTAAAGTCTTGATAACCTAAACACAATGCCTAGATTTGGTGAGGGCACTACTCTTGAAGCATTAATAGTGAACCGATCAACTAAGTATATTAAACTTCTTATAATGTCACCCATCCCAATAGTATTGTGGTTGAAATGGGTTTGACTTTGAATTATTTGTCAACAAACTATTTCATTTTTAATATTAATTTTCAAAGACAAAAATTGCTCTAAATTCAATATCTATGGTCCATTGGTTCAAAATTTGCAAAATGATAAACATGCACACCACCTTGTTTAGGGTTTCTCCAAGTCCCATTTGCATCTTCAAATCAGGTCCAAATTACTGAAATCCAAATGCTTAGATTTGAAAAGAGCCATGCTATTAAAACATTACTAATGGGCCAATTGACCCAAGTATATTAAACCTCCTATATAAGGTTACCAATCAAAATATTATTGTAATCAAAATAGGCTTGACTTCAAATTCTTTGTGAAAAAAGTTATTTAAATTATTTAGATTAATTTTCAGAGACAAAAGTCACTCTCAATTCAATAACTTTTGCTCAATTGGTTTGAAAATTGCAAAATGATAAACATGAACACTACCTTGTTGAGGGTTTTCTTCATGTTTCAACTGAGGTCCCACTCAAGTCAAATCAGGTCATGATTACCCAAATCCAAATGCCTAGATTTAGGGAAGGTCTTGTCATTGAATATTTATGCATTAAGAATGAAGATAATATTTTTTGTCATTTAAAAAATTTCAAACCATTAAAGATAAACGATAAGTTATTGAATTTATTAGATTTTTTTATTAAGAGTATGGAAATCATTTACCAAGGGCATAATGCAACCATGTTAGCTCACATATGTTATTTGTTGCAATAAGGCTTTGTTTAGGTGACCCAACTATTGTAGATTACCATTTTTTGATATCAATAACCCAATAGTTGTTTATTTCTTATTTTCAATATGAATCATCTTTTGCCATCCAAATCACATATTTAAACATAACATAACCATATAACATATATGAATTGAATGTTATTTGTTTTAGTAAGAACTTTTTTAATATACATAATTATTATTTATAATTATTTTGTTGTAGTTGCTAACAAATAATTTTATTTTCATGTTTTTAAATTTAATAATGTATTGCTTATTGGACTATTTTATGTGATAGATTTCAATTTGGATTTTTATTATTTTTTGTTGTGTTGGAAATTCCAATAGGCTACCTACCTATTACCAATCATATTTGTTCAAGTTTTTTCACTTCAAAAATTTTCTTATTAAAATTTAGTTTACATTACTATGCCTACTAGGTCCTGAAAAAAATATCATGTTTTTTTTATCCAACTTATGTTCACAAGACGGGGAATGTTTCACCTTGGCAATATGGCCTATTAGGCACAAGAATTGAAAAAACCTATTTTCATTCATGGTCAAGGTCCTTGCCAAGTCATTACAGTGTTAGGTTACCAAGCCATCATCCAACAAACTAGAATGAAGAATTCTACCTTATTACAAAGTGGGCAAACATAATATTTAAGCAAGTTTCTTTCAATGTTTTGACGTGTGGAACAATGTGGAAGGATGATGAAGGTGTGCATGTTACAATATCATAAGGTTAAGTTGTATGTAAAGTACTTGGAGAAAATTATTGGACCATGCTTTTAAGCAAGGACCATATCACTTGGGTTTATAATATGTTAATTAATTATAGATAGCATGCCCCTTATGGATGGAAATGGGTAATGTCTTAAGATTGTGATAGGTCAATGAAGTTGTAATACAAAAAAAAATCTTTGTTATCAATGTGTGCATGAAAATAAGAAAAATGAAAAGTGGTCATAAATGCTTGAGCATAAGTGAGTTGAAAGTATATATCTTGTTTAGAAATTTCTTTCAATTCTAATGATATATTAATTAAAAAAAGCCTTACACTTTTAAGCAATTTTCATACTTGATTTAATTTTGGTTATTCCAATTTAAGGTTTAAAATTAATGATTTGATTTTAGATAAAAAGAATTAATTTTGTCAATATTAAAATAGTTATAAATGAAAAGGTAGTAACATTAAATGATGGTGCATTTTAATATGCATAAAAAAATTTAAATGGCAATCTTGACCATTAAATGATTTTATACAATGAATTAATATTATTAAAAATAAGGGTAAGTGGTGAATATAAGGCTTGGGCTTTAGTTTTTTTTTTCATTTTTCAGAGCAATGTCATTGGCACTTTCAACTTGCACATTATGGGGATTAAATATTATGGGGTTAATTGGTGGGGCTAGCACTAAAAGAAAATATAAATTTTTAAGAGTTCAAACTTCATTAAAATGTTCACATTGATTAAGGGGATGGTCATTTTGACTAAAGGCCCGAAACATGAAAGACATGAGTTATTTTACTGAGACATTTGAATAAAATGATTTCTTTTACCATTCAAAAAACCAAACATTTAATCAAAAAGGTTAGAGATATGTCAAAATGACCAAGGTTTAATCAAATTGATTATATTGATTAATCATTCTAATTTGCATTTAATCAAATTGACCATTTTGATTTGATATTTAGTCAAATCAACCATATTAATTTTGCTACTTAATTTAAAAGTTTATTTGGCCTAAGGTACATACCAAAGTTAAATTCATAGCTAATAGGCCCCATGTTAGGCATATTATATCTAGTAAGTACTTATAAAGTTTAATAGGCTACTTACATGCTACTTGTAAACACACGTAGGTATTTAAACTTAGTACATTAATTAGTTGATATTTAATAAATAATAGTTAATATTCAATAATTTATTATTAATATTTTATATCATTTAATAGTCACAAGATAAATGTAAATTAATAACCAATAAGTAATTTATCCATCAAATTGTTAATCGATTAATTATTATTATCAAATTATCAAATTAATTTAATGTTTTGGTTAATACTTGATATTAATTTATAATAACTAATTTTTTCAATATATATTTCATAATTACTAATAATTGATTATTTAAGATTAATTTGGTACTTAATAATAATTCATTATATATTAATTGATAATTATTATTTAATATTTGGTAATTGATAGGAAATAATAAATTATTAATAATTTCTATTTATTAATATTAAATGTTTATTGATTGAATTAATACATGTAGTGGCCTATTAGGTAGAAGTACCTACAAATATTTATTTAAATAGATATTTGTACATGGTGTAACCTTCAATTTAGATGGTAATATAAAAATATTAAAGTTCATTAATGAATGCTATAATATGTACAAATTAAAAAATAAAAGTCAATCAAGTTTATTACAATATGATGATGAAAATTTTCAACTTTTGAAATGGTAGTCGAATGGTAACGATTCGATTCCTCAAAGGGGATGTGAGGAATTCAAGTCCTCCCACATACAACATTGGCTACCTAAGTTACCTTAGCTTTACGTGACTTAAATGGTTAACGTAGGCTGCCTAAACAAGTAGGTAGATAAATTATTTTATTTTATCTTTTACATTAACTATGAAATAATGTAGGCAACTAAATTTATTAATTAATAGATTTAATAAATATTATAATAATGATAACAATAGTAATAATAATAATAATAATATAGGATTATATTATATTATGTTATAATTATCATTTAAAATTAAATCATATATAGTTGCAAGAATTCTTGCAAGGTGAGATTTTGCTTTGTGATTTGCAAGGAAGGCTTGTAAAGGAATTGGGTTGTTTTTAAAAACTAAACATGCTTGAAATTTTTTTTAATTGTTTGGACATGGTTGAAGGTCTCATTGTCATTGGCTGCCAACTCCCAACAAAGGAATTGTTGGATGATGATGATGATGTATTTCTTATACAACACAAGTTTGCCATAAGATCCATCAACAAAATTGCAATAATTCAAAATAAATAAATAAATAAATTACCATTCAATTTTAGATCCATTACAAATGCAACCAAAAAGTTTGTAGAAAAACCAAAGATGTTGAAAGTAAATTTTTTTGAAAAAAAAGACCCATATGGGTAAACCCATTATTGGGTTGTACCATTAAGAATGTCACACCTTGATTTTCTCGGACCCATCAAACTTTAAAAATAATAAGAAACATTTAAATTAATATTTTAATTTTTTTAATGAAAAAATTTATTAGGTTTCATAGATTTTGAAATTTTAATAATATTAAGAATATTGTGTCTTTTAATCTTTTTAACATAACGTTACGTAATGCTAGTTCTTTTCCTTGAACTTTTTGGTTATGAACATAAATTTAAAACATGATTTGAAGTTTTTTTTTTCCTAAAGCAAATTTGAAGTCATTTTATTTTTTTGATTAAGTAATTAATTGAATAATTATAATTTAATTATGAATTTCCAAAGTTAAAACTATTGATTCCTAAAGGGGCCGTCTCTATTAAGAATACAAAATTTTGACAAATTTCATTGTTTTAAATTCCAAAATAGACTTTGAGCCATATGTTAAAACATAGATAAACATGAACCAAAAAAAAATTATAGTTTGTGAAACATTTTAAAAATGTCCTAGGAAAATGATTTGGCCACTTTTGGTTTTATAATGAATTCCTTAAGGTAGTTGTTAATGGTACCACCCAAGGATGGGTTTCCCTATGGCAAAAACTTCATGTGTGGGGTCACTATTATACATTGCTTTTAAGATCTTATAATAAAAAAAACATGATGTCAACATTATTAGAGAACATGGTCCTAATCCCTTATGCATTTCCACCCAACTTAAGCCAAGTGAAAATGATGCGCCCCCAAACTCCTCAAAAAACCCAGAGGTGGGTCCCATAACAAAATAAAGGAAGAAGAAAAAAATTGGGCATGTTCTTTAACTCATAACACTTTAGGGGTAGGAGGGCGTGCTAGAGCTTTGAGATGGGATTGATACGAACTCACAAGTGAGAGTTCAAGATGAGATCAACCTGCACAACTAAGAAAAGAAGACAATTTGCAAGTTGAAAGGAAGTGATGTGACAAAGTTAGTAGGGACAATCTCAACCACAAGCTTTGCACGGCTCACAACCTTTGGGAGGAGACACCACTCCCCTCTTGAAAGTATATTTTGTGCCTCTTTGTGGAGATTACATCCAAATGTCATTTCCCCCAAAATTGGGACTTTTGTTGTCCCAAGAGTTTGGAGGCTCATATCTTTCTCAAATCAATTCTATTTTGCAAATGAGAGGGTAAAACCTTATAGCCCTAAAAAAACTTTTTCCAACAGTGTATAATACGCCCCAATCAAACCTCATTTGAACCTTGCTTTCCAAGGATTTGTGGTCGGGAGTCAAACTTCCAATTTGATTCTTACCCCTTCTTTTGATCATAATTCATGCAAATTATGTTTAAATGAGCAATGAAAGGGGACTTTAAACATCTAAATTTCAATACCTTTTTAATGGTGTCTTAAAGGCCCAATTTGGTGTTTGTTTGCCTTTTCAACCAAGGCTTTGAACACTTGTAACTTTCACATTAATGCAACTCCCAGAATGAGAGTGCACTTTGGAGTCATTGGGTTTCCATCCCTTGCACTCTCCCCCATTTGTGAGAGTGTGTTTCATACTTAAACACACTTTCAACCACATGGGTTTTTGCACTTCACACTTAGTTGCAAACCCAATGTTAAGGTTGCGACAAAAAAAAAGTTCATCCAAATCATTAACCCGTGGTTGTTTGGTGGACCATTTCCATTTGAATGTGTGCATAATGGATTATTATTAGATTTCATATTGAACTTTTAATGGATTCATAGTGAATTTTTAGTGGAAACTAGTGGATTTCAATGGATGGGAATGGTGCATTGTGGAATAATAATGGACACCTTGTCACACATTCCAAATCATTAATGATTTCCACTATGAATGCACGCGGGTGGAAAAGGGTCTTTTTCACTTAATGTTGGGTGGAATGTTGAGTGGATTAGGACCAAGTTTTTTAATAGTGGTAAGGTATTCTTTATGTTCTTATCTTTATGTATTTCATCTATAATTAAAGTTTTAAAAATTGAAGCATACCAAATTCTTCTACCATTGTTAATAAATCTTCTAATTGGGATATATGCCATGTAGGAGAACCTTGAATTGATGATGCAAACTTGTATTTTATCATATATCCAAAAAATTTAGCATTAATCATTTATGGGTTTTTTGTTTTATTGATTTGTATTTTTTTAAAAATAAATATTATAAATATGTTTAATCAATTGAAATGATTGTCAAAAAACATGCATGATTAATAAATATGGTTTATACAATGTAAATGATGAGAATAATGAAATCATCCAAAATTCTAACTATTCATGCATTGATATTCTACCACCCTAAACACTAATATATCCATGTGGAAATACAAAATGGAATAAACTAAATTTTATCATATGTTTTTGTATTATCTTGTAATCCATTAGATCAAACTATGATTTTTTCATGACTTCAAAATGCAAGTGCTATTCAATTCATTAGATTGTTCAAAAATAATCATGTATTGTTTATACTTTCCATGTTTTGGGGGAAATGGGGAAAAATAATATATATAACATCATGATGAAATATTCCTTATCTAAAATACCATCCCAACTCAATAAAGGACTATTTAATAAACTTTTATCTATTATTTAATTAATGTTGAAACCCCAATTATATGTATAATGTTTAAAAAACACAATAATTATATATAATGTGGATGTTTTGACGAAAGTGCTTTCATATAAATTGGTGATTGAAAAATGACATATTTTACAATTGGTGCATCTTATTCAATATAACATTTTGAACACACATGCATACACACACACACACACATCTCCTTTCCATTTGAAGTAATTTTATAATTAGATAATAAGCAATCAACAATGCCATAAAGTGTACACTTAAATTCATTAATATTTATATTATTATACATATTATTTATTTACTTTAAATGTTTATGTTGATGATTAAGTTTGGTTAGTCAACATATTGCACAACATATTGTGTTTGTAAACACATTTGTTGAATAACTAATCCATTTATCATATAATTCATTTTGAGCATTCCAATTGTGATCATAAGGTTGATAACGTTGCATTCATCACAATTGAATTCGATCATAAACATTTTTTTGAATCTCATTTTTCATAAATATGAAAAATGACATGTGGTTTCCAACCTACCATATCTTGCAAAACCATTTGAAACCATATCAATTTAAAAATTATTCCAAAAACATAGAATTAAAAATGAATTAAATTTTTCTAAAAATTTTCTATGTGAAGAGAACCAGTCCATTAAATTGGCTTTTTAGGAGGTTTTTAAAAAACATTTCTTATATGTGGTATTACAAAATTGGGGGAAACAATTGAAATATGTAATATTTTGGTATATGATCTTTTAACGCAAGGATGAAATGAATTTTTTTGTGTGAAAGATCATAACCACTTTGGACCAATGATTTGAAGGCTAAATAAAATCATCATTACCCCTCGTGCACATTAAATTGTGTACATTCATGAATTGAAAGTGGATTAGAGTAGTAACGAAAGTGAATTAATTTTTCAAAAATTAAATGTAAATACATATTGATCTTAATTTATTTGGGTTTTGGGAACTTTTATGATTCTAGGTGTTGGGTTCACAAGGGGATTAAAGAACTGATCAAGAGCTGGAATATGGACATGCAATTAATTTTCCCCCCTTAGTCAATTTGCTCTAACCTTTTGTTGTCACCATTTCTTAATTTTTTAAAGAAATACCAACTAATTTGAGTCCCATACTAAAAAACTAAAACAAATTTGTTCTAATTTTTTAATATGGCATTTGAATTAAATTTACATAAAAACAAAATAATCCAAGCAAAAAAAATGGTATCTGCGTGGTAGGAAAAACTTTCATGGCGATGAAAGTGAATCATTACTGACACATTCCCAAGCTCCTTGATAGACTCAAATGTGAGTCTAAAGTTAAAACAACGGAAGAACAAAAAATTGGATGCATGTTTTTTGGCTTGCAACACTTTGGGTGTAGAAGGGCATGCTAGAGTTCCGGGATGAGACTAGGAAGAATGATAAGCACATAATCACTCACACGGACCTGCATAAACCAAACAACAAGTCAGTTAGTGCATAAGTAGAGCACTTTTGGTGCTAGGATTCACCACAGGCAAATTCAAACTCACAAGACTCACCATGGCCCAGATTTGGGGGAAGCCACCACCTTCCCCCTTATAGTATACTTTGTGGCCAGCTACGGGACCAGCATCCAAATGGCATTTTGTCCTCCGACTCCCAAGTGAAAATCCCGAAATTCTTAAAGTTGGGACTTCTGCAACTTTGGGGGCCCATAACTTTGTCTATAAACCTTCGATTAATATGAGGTTTAAAGCAAAGTTGTAGCCCTCATTGAAAGCTTTTCAATGGTATGTTGCATTCCACCTGTATGCAAGGAAATCAGGGTGATTCCCGACTTTTAGTGATCGGGAGTCAAATTGCCAATTTGATTCTCGACCCTTCTTTTGACCATAACTTGTGTTTCAAGTGTCCAAATGGGTCTTGCAAGCCAATTTCTCACATATACGTTCCAAAAGCTTTCCAATGATATATAGAATGCCTCAATTTAATGAGTTTTGACCCCTAAAATTGCTCTTCGAAGATTCGGGAGTCCATTGAGACTCTAATTCCCAAAATGGAAGCTCACTTCAGAGTGTGAGGGTTCATTCCCACACACTCTCCTACATTGCTGGGAACATGAGATGTGACTTTCCATGTTCCTTCTTGGCTTGCACCCTTGTAAATTTTCGCCTTGGTCATGAGCCCAAGGCTAAGGTTGCGATAATTACTATATACAACATTATATTTTGTATTGTATATTTTTTTTGTGTAAAACAAATGTAAGACTTGCATTCTTTTCAAAACATAGACTAGTAATTTCTTTCCATGACTATGTAATTCTTTTCATTTGTTTGTGAAGAAGTATAATTGCAAAATTATATATATATATATATA
>Ga0116229_10014467_pt1 | contig 10947 bp, 6 predicted proteins | sample S1TSphgellanicum_3_FD_87313 | JGI IMG/M metagenome (GOLD analysis project Ga0116229, IMG submission 87313) | Host-associated microbial communities from peat moss isolated from Minnesota, USA - S1T2_Fc - Sphagnum magellanicum MG | ecosystem: Host-associated > Plants > Peat moss > Unclassified...
ATGGATGGATGGATGCCTCCTTCCTCCATATTTTAGCCGGGCTTTTATTTTAGCTCCGACTTAGTGGGTGTTCCAAGTTTGAAGTAACCTTACGACCACTTGAAATGTGCCACACTTGAAAACAGTCTATGCCTTGCAGGCAATGGTTACCACTAGTCTTCACCTAAATGAACAATAAAACCCATATATGCAAGGAGGGCTATGGATGAATTTTTGTCAAAAATGTGAATACAATTGGAATGAAATATTGAAATGTTTTAGACATCCTTTGTGCAAGCCCATGTAATAAGTCCAACTCTTTCAGAATCTAACTGGGTTGGATCTAGCTTAAATAAATCAAATATATAATATAAAAACTTCGATCAAAATTGAGTTGAAATGAGTCCAATATTAGACCAAAATTAATTAATAATATAATATCAATTATATATTTCTTATAATGATTCTGGGGCTCGGTCAATTGCACTCCTTTGAGGGCCCTTATGATCACAACCCCTTTCCCCCCTCCCCCCAAATATGCACCGTTGGACCCTATTAACTGTTGGACAACATTGAAGGTTAATGAAGGGAGGTGTATAAGGTTATAGTTCATTAGCCTTCAATGCATATTTGCTCAAACTTGAACACTCAATATCCAAGTGTTCAAGTTTGTTGTTGTCACCTTTGAAGGCTTGAATTGTGATGTGGCTGTTGCTTGCCCTCTCCCTCTAGGGTTTCTCCAAAGGGAATGCCCAAGGCCATGAGCAAGGTAACTCAGATAAGGGCCCTCACTATGCAAAGTGTTTTCTGTCCAGTGTACTATTGGGTGCTCATTCAAAGTTTAGCAAAAGACTATTAAAGAGCCTCATCTTTCAATATATGGATGAAAGCATTGTGGCATTACTATTGTAGGGTAAAGTCCCAAGCTAGTGGCATTCCAATAAAAAGGGGGGCATAAGAAAAGGCTTATATATAGCCAAGGTTGTAGCCAAGTTTCACCCCTTCAAGAATGTCCCCCACTTGTAAAGCATGAGATGGATGTTAAAATGAACCTAACCATACATAGACCATGAGATGTAGGACAGGGGAGGTTCTTAAGCCTACTCCTTAAGAGTGATGAGGATCTTACAACTATAAGCCTAAGTAGCCATAAGATCCCTCCCACACTTAAGGAGTAGGTATAAAATTCTTCCTCTTTCCTATAAGGGATGTTCATGGATGTAAAGCACTCACCGAAAATTTGTAGTGTATGTGGAGGGCACCTTATATCCATCAATTTCCCTCCTAGAAATTGGAAGGGGTATTATGCCTACTCCTCAAGGATGGAGGGAAATTATGCCTACTTGTAGATGTAATAACCCTTCCACTATTGAAGAGTAGGCATAAGAACCCTCCTATTCATATGCCTTGTAATTTACATAGGTTTGGTTCATGATAAATTTTGCCTCGTGCTTTACAATAGGTAAAGCCCATGGGGTGGGGAGCATTCCCAAAATGTTGCCTCTTTCTAGGCCCCTTATTTGGAGAATGCCCCCACCCTAGGGCTTTACCCTACACATAAGATGCCCTCCAAATAAAGTAAGAAATTTCTTCAAGTTCTTTATGTATAAAAAAAGGGTCTAACTTTAGACCCTTCCATATTTGAGGCTCTTGTCATGAGGCTAGCAGGCTATGTGGAGAGGCTGAAAGGGTCTAAAGCTTGATTTCTCCTCTTAGGGTTCCCCATTGTGGGTTTTGTGCTTTGGGATGTTGTCTTTTTTGTTAGGGCTTCGGTCCTTTCTTTTTTCTTCTCTTGTTCTCTTGCTGGGTGTTTTTCTTTTATTTATTTATTTATTTATTTAATAGGTTGTTCCCTCTATTTATGGGTACATTTAGTTCGTCCATACAAGACATTGCATGTGACCGGAGCACATTGTTCTGATCAGTTATTTTAGTGTTAGGTTTTTGCAAAGAAAGGCAAATGGAACCTAACCCAAATTGACACTAACCTACTCATACTACCCAAGGGATTCACATTTTCTATGAAGTATTTTCCCTAGTCACAAGAACTCACTTGGGATTTTTCAGATGTTCAAATATTCAAGTTGGCTACTATTTATCCAGTGGACGTGGTCTAACATATGGCAACCTAGAGTGTTTTAAGAGGCGTCAAATAGACTAGGCATGGTGGGGGAGGGTTTAAGAAATGGTTACAATGTGAATGTTTTACAGTTCCTATTGGTGATTAGTGCACTCAAGATGTCAAGTTAAGCTGAAAAAATGACTAAAATGAATGTGAAAAACTAGCAACCAAAGTTTAACCTAGATTTATAAAATTTGCAATCACATCATGAGAAAGGCAAGAATTTGGCTAGGGTGAAAGCACAATACAAGGGAGCCCATCGGGCAACACTAGGTTTAATATTATAATACATATATAATATAATTGTCTCAAAATGTGGTGCATTTATTTTTTGGGTTTCAGTTTTGATGTTTGGGCATTCTAATTTTTTTTTTTCAATAAATTATTTCTATTTAATATTATTTTTAAGAGATTTTTTTTTTTAAATTTGAATTCAAGGAACCTTGTGTATATCTATGATATATAGTTATTATAGAGCCTTTTTCATTTTAGATTACAATAATATTAGCATTTTTTATTGTGACAAAATTTCACCATTTTACAAAAAAAAAAGACCCAACAACATGAACAAAGGATTTTTTCAAAACAAGACTTAAATTCATGAAATTTTGAAAAAAATATGTTATAAGATCTAATTTGTAACCAACTATGGTTAAAGCTATTAATGATCACCACTCTACTAACATTGATTATTTTTTAACCATTATGTAATATTGAGTTTGGATTAATCATCCAAATAAACATTTCAAATGGATTTCATGACAATGCCCAATTCACATTTCTTGTCGCTCTCACTTTGAAAGTATTGTTTTTCAATTTTTCAATTTATCACATCTTATGCTTAGTGCCTTGAAAAAAAAAATTTTGTGATATGAAAAGTATCAAAATCAAATCACACTATAATGTGGTTTAGATTATGTTACAAAATCACATAATACAATAAAAGTTACAAATTCCATAAAGATTAAAAATCATTTCAATTTTTTTTTGGAGTATATTTGTGTTTTTTAGTATAGTCTTACATGTATTATTTTTACACAAATATATTTTAGCATCATATAATGTGAAATCAAAATTTGTAGTCTCTTCAACAATTAATTTATCTATGTTTTGGACTATAATGTAATATGCAAAAACATTGTAAAAGTTCCTCTTAGTATGATTGTCATGGTTGAAGTTCAAAAACATGACACCTAAGAAAACAATATTTGTGACAATGTTTGAGTGGGTCCCTCATAATGCACTTTCACCAACAATTTATGAAATCATTTGGGCAATATTCAAGCCTTGGTTGAAACACTAGAAAAAATTCTTAAGTCTATGATTCCATGTATGACTGAATTTGTGATCATACTGGACATTATACAAGTAAAGGCCTTTAGTTGTAATGGATGAGTAACAAAGGACGAATAGTCATCAAATGTTCAACGTGGCACTTTTCATCCCATAGTCATTAAGGACAAGTTATAGAAAACAAGCCATATATAATATTGAGGTTTTATATAATGAATGACTAAAATTTGATTAGTGGACAATGGACCATTTATTACTCGCATTTATACCTATTTTTTTTAAAATTCTAGATTATTATTTCAAATATTTTTTAATAGGTAGGTAGTAGGGTTGTAGGTCAAAAAGGTAGGTAGGTAGGTAGTAGATTAACCTACTCAATGATTTGTGTAATTTATGTAACCTACCTACCTAATTACATTACTCTAACCTCCTTACCCTAGCCCTTTAGGAATGCACATAGGTTGCAAGTATCAAGAATTGAACACTTCTAAACCTTCACAATGATAAATCAAATCCTTACCAATGGACTACACAACATTAAAAGGTGTCAAATTTTGGTCAAATTTCTTATTTCACATGTTTATTTCATATCAGTACAAGACAATGAAATAAGTAACAAGTTGTAAGATGATAGGTAAGAGGTAGGTAGGTTATAAAATATAGGAAATTAAAAGTAGGTAGGTAAATAGGTAGGTTGATGAAGTAGGTAAGTGGGTGAGTGGGTAGGTAAATAAATGGATGGGTGGGTGGGTGGTTAGGTAGGTAGGTAAGTAGGTGGGTTATGTGTGGGTGGTGTGTGGTTGGGTAGGTAGGTAGTAGGTAGGTGCCCTACGGATGGGTGGTTGGGTGGGTGGCTAGGTAGGTAAGTAAATGGGTAATAAGTAGGCAGGTGGGTGTGTGTGGGAGGTTAGGTAATAGGTAGTTGGGGGGGTAGGTAGGTGGGTGGGTAGGTAAATAGGTAGGTACATAAATTGGTGGGGGGGTAGGATTGTCTATGTTTCATATCAAATGACTTGTAATCATTTTTTAATCATTGTAATGATAATTGGTTGTCCACATCACTTTGTCATCAATCATGGATGTCATGCAAATGAAATAAAAATGATGAAAATTGACATCTCCCATCTTGTTACCACCTCATCATTTACTAATCACATGCCCATATATGATGATGACTTTTTACACATAGGACTCAAAATAATAGTTTATGATTAAAGTCATACATATAATCACTTAGGACTTGTAGTCATAAATTTCCTAGTTGCAAAAGATAGAATTCCTTCTAATGAAAAATGACATTACCCATTGTAACATATGATAAACTAACTAAAACGCAAATGAAACTAACATGATCCTTACCAATATGAAAACAAAAAAATGCATGAAATCAAACAAAGAAACAAAAAAAATGCATAAATGAAAACATGTAGTTGAAGCAATCCAAATTCAATGATAACATTAAAAAACCAAAAAATAATAATTAAGGCTTGAAGAAATGGTCTTTTAATGTTCAAAATAGGTAATAATTTATTGGATATCAATTCTTGATGCCAATCCAAGCATGGATTGTTATAGAGCAAAGAAATGTCTCCATTTTTTTTTTTTTTAAATGCATGTATATGCACACAACAAAACCCAAATGTGTTGTCAACCTATTTTTGAGCTTTTCTTTCATGACGTTCAATGTTCAAAAACTGTTTTTTTTTTAATGACTACCTAAACTATTTCCAAATTGCACGTTTAATGAGCTCTGACTCCTTAACCAATTAGTGGCAAAGGAATGCAAATGGAGGTTTCAAGTTACATAATTTATAAATTACAAGCTAAATTATTCCATGTATTCATGTGCAAGGATTGTAATCTTGGGGTCCAAACATTGCCTTATGGCAATTATTTTTCATTGTTAACTTGAAAAATGATATGACTTGTTCGAACAAAGCCTCATTTAGTATAGGCAAAATGAAAACATGATTAGGCCCAAGGTTTCTACCATGATAATCATTAATCATCTTTGAAACTACCCAATTGGGTTAAGAAAACATGTTTAGTGTGGGGTTACACCTAAAGATTAGATAACTCTTATTGCATTCATCAAGTCTTGGGCAAAGAGTTTTTGTTCTTCAGCTCTTGAATAAATTTGAGGGTGCCATTGTTGCACTATTGATTCACATCTTCAACTACTTTTAACCAATCTACCTATCTCAACCCTAACCTTGGGTTCATGGCCAAGGCTAGGGCATGAGAAAAGATTCAATTTAGGAAAGTGACTTAGGATTCACACACATATTTTCACAAGTGTGGGAAAGTGAAAAGGAGGTGAACCCCCAGCATTCCCAAGTGGGGATCACCTTGGGAATTAGAGTTCCAAAAAGTCTTTAAGTTTTGAGACAAAGGTGCAAATAGAAAACCATGTTTGGAAAGTTCTTGAAGTTTACATTTCAAAAGTGGGCTCACAATTTTCATTTGTCAAAAGATATGAAGCTCAAATTATGGTCAAGAAAAAGGTTGGGAATCAAATTGATAGTTTGATATTTGACCATTAAAACTCATAAAGTAAGGGTCAAACCATCTTTAAATCAAACATGCAATATAGTGTTGGAAATATCTTTTCAAGGGCTATAACTTTTCCTTTTTTAAATCCTTAATCAAAGCTCGCATGTGTTAATTATGAGCTCACAAAATTGTAAGATTCATAACTTGGGAATCATAGCAATTTTAGCAATTCCAATGTAACCCTTGCCATCAATCATAGAATATATTATAGGGTGGAAAATGATGTCTCTTCCCAAAGGTTTGGGTCATGTGAATTAGGTGAATTTGGGTTGTTTGTGATTAAGTCCTAGCACCACTTAATTTCAACTTATGCTAATCAACTTGTTTAGTTTGCATAGGTTAACCACAATACCAATAATGGATTTAATATATATTTTATAGGAAGGTTGAAAATTCATGAATTGAATAGTTGTTGCAAATGATTACAAAAGTCCAATATAATGCTTGTGTAATATGTAGACATAGGTGAAAACAATATGAGTTATAAATCAAAATTTCATTGCCATTTTGTTACAATTGTGAAATAGAATTTACAAAGAATCCACACAATTATTGATTTAGAAGGTTGTATAAAATGCAATAAATAGGTCACAAACATTACATTTGAATCTTTGTCTTGTAACTTTTAGCATTGAAAATATTTTGGTTTTCAATTATATATTGAGTGAAAGCACATTAAGGTGTCTAATGTATAGCAATTGAAAGTTCATATCTAGTGTATTTGAAAATTGGATTAACATATGAATATTTATATGTAATTGAAATTAACATTTTTTTCCATTGCCAATTTCAAATCATGACGTTATAAAACATTTAAAAATTTCATAAAAGATTTAGTTAATGGAAATAATGATTTTTATCCTTAAAAGAACTTTTTAAATAATTATATTTTTGAAACTTTTAAATTTCCATAACACAAATTAAACTCCTATTCCACTCATTCAATGTCTTTTTTTTTTTTTTTGAAACATCAATTGTGCAATATTTCAAAGTTTCAAATACATTGCAAAACAAAAAATTCATTCATTCTACAATATTCTAAAATTATAAGTAATTTTTCTTTGTTGGGTAACTTTTGAACCTTACCATGGTAATTTGAGCCATGGTGGATAGTTACAAAGGTAAAGTTGAAAAGTCTAAAGAGGCTGAAACCAAGGAGAATTGTTCAACACCAAGCTTCTAAGTGTTAAAAAACCAAAAATAATAATGCCTTGAATAATAAGGTTCATTTGGAAGAAATTTAACATGTTAAAATCTTGGTGTCACAACTAGTTTAAGAATTAAATTCTTTGACCATTTCAAATATCATTTGTACCTACCAAGTTAAGCATTGTTGCCTAATATTTATTAAATAATGAAAAAGTATATTAGGCAAATGGATTTGAAATTTCAGTGGAATTAGACCTTTAGGTTTTTAATTTTTTTCTCTAATTAGGTTAATCAACACATGGGACTTAATGTTTTAAAGTGCACTCTATATTTGAGCTTCTTCATCTGTGTATTGAAGGTATGACAAACAACTTACAAACATTGTTATTGTCATGAATGGTGTTTGGTGATCCTTTTTTGTTTAGTTTCAAAATTTGTATTCATATGGTGTTATTTTTGGAAAATATATAATATTTTAGGACTCATTTTAAAAGTGTCAATGCCAACTATTCATGCATTGTTCATGCTTTGAAATAATTGTAGTTTATTATGGTTTATTCAAATAATCAAATTAACCAATTTCTAAAAATATTTTTCAAAAATTAAAGAAATCAAACAAGGGTTTTTTTTCCAATTTTATGACATAGGTGGACTAGTGATCATGCACAATTTTGGCAACATTCTAACCTATGGTCTAAATCTAGCAATTTCAATATTTTTCCTTCAAAATTAAAAAAACCTTTGTAAAAATCATATTTGTCCCAAGGCCATAAAAATTTGTCAAAAAAAATGTTGGGGCCATAGTGAACCAATACCCACCAATGCACTGTCCATTGGATGCATATTATTACTGAGTTGTGGATGAACCTCAATTGAGCTAATATTTGGTTTCACCTTGGTAATCAAGTTTGTTGGGTAAATGCATACTATGATGGACCAAAAAATGCACCAAAAAAGTCCATTTCTACATTTTTTTGGGTGTTATTATCACCTTTAAAAATGAGTTTTCCAATTACAAATTAGATTTTTGCAAGAACTATGTGTTTTACATTTTTTTAATACATTATAAAAACACATTCAATGAAAACATTTGAATCAAACTCAAAAAATACATATTGAAAAGTACTTGTGAATTTTGACCTTCCAAAAAAGTACTCAAATGGACATTTTCATTAATAATGACATCCTTTATAAGAATTTTAGTTTCCATTTTGATCATATAAGTTATGGCAAGTACTATCAAACAAATAACTTAATAACCCAAGATCTATGAGTCCATTTACAATTCTTTAAAAACTAAATAAGGATTGTGACTAAATTTAAGACATAAATTTTAAAGTCCCCCCCTAAACCAAAAAATGAGCATATGGTTTTTCTTTTTTAATATGTTATTTCTATGATAATATAGATCATATATGTGAGTCCCTTTTTCAAAATTTAAAAAAAAATCTAACTTTAAAAATTCATATAATTAAAGGGTCAAGAATTTTGACACTATGACACAAAAAAAGGGACATCATAGTATGCATTTGCCCTATTGGAAATAGGTTTCATACATAGATAGGTACCTACTTGAAAATAGGTAACTACTAGGTAAGTAAATGGTTTGTAAATATTCGATTTATTCGTAAAGCAACCCTATTTTCACCTTGTTTTTGGTCCTCCTTTCACCCTCTATCCCTTCTTTCAATGGTATCCGCAAAGTAAAAACATTTTATTGAATCTTAGTATGAAATGCTACAACTCAATGTGAAATGCTGAAACTCAACATTTAATGCACAAGGTTCGGGATTAATTATAATAGTTGTATAATTATGAGCAATGAAATATAGGTAGTAATAGTGGAGGCATTCACAAAAAAGGAAAGATAGGATGAAATTCAATTGACCACCAAAATTCATGATTTCTTGAATTTCATGCCCCATTGAATGTTAATGTACTTTTCTTCAAGTTTTGTTGAATCTCACCCTATGTATGACCAAACTCAAGGTTCTAATGGTGTTGTGTATTTTTTACTTTACAAATAAATTTATTATAAGGGTTGTTTTTACTACCTACCTATTAACAACTTGCTTGTGGGTTATTAGTAGGTAGGTTTTTAAAAAAAATTGAACTAACCACCATGGTTAGCTAGGGAATTGAAAGCCAATAGAAAACTATTTTTTAACCTTTTACCATTCATCCTTCATGGTGCCCCGGTGGGTGTTGGTTCAATCTAGCCTTTAAATGTTTTAACAAGACTTGGGAAGGAATTAAGTAATTTGTGTTAAATTTGATACATATGTTAGGTGATGCTACAATGGGCCTAGGAAAGGTTTTATTAGTTGAGGTGATATCTTTAGTGGGTTGTTTTGCTCCTCTTGTGGTTGGGGTTTTTCATGTTCTAGTTTTCTTCACAATGAAATTCTTCATTGTGCCAAAAACTAATTAAAATTTACATCATAGTATTGTACTTTATCTATGCACTTATACTACACACACAAATAAACAAAAAGTTAAAAAAAAAGTTTGATTACAAATAATTTATAATAATGAAGTTGTACCTTTGTAAGTGTTTAAATAACAAACCCCTTGAAAATCTTCAACTCTTTATTTTCACATTTTTATCACAATAGTTATGACTAATATTGGGATCAACCTTTTTTTTAAGGATTTTGAAATTTTGAGTGGGTGGCTTTTAGAATTACGATTGTAATGCATATTTGGTGATGTTCCAAATGTTGTATTGTGGAACTTTTGGCTTTAAAAAATCCAATAAATAGAAAATTGGTTATGTGAATTTTTAAAAAATCTTTACAAGTTGGCAACATATGGAAATTTACACCAGCGAAAATTGGCAATATCTACAAATAATAATCAAGAATCTAGCTATGGAGCCCATTTATTACATAGTTTTATGGCCATACATTATGTAATATGGAATTATCTATGTGCTAAAATCTTTAAGACGAAACCCTAAACATTTTTCATTGTTAGATGGTTGTTTCATAATAGGAATTAGAACTTAAGACATAAGACTTAGGAATTAGAACACATTACCCAAACATGCACAAAGATTCAAGTATAGTGTACACACACAATGGACATACATATGACACAAGTTCAAACTCAAACATTGGACAATGGATAATACATATGACACCTCAAGACTAAAACTAAAACTAAAATTCAGACCAAAATTCAAAGAGATATAAAAACCTTCAAAGTTCAAACACACTTAAACAAATAGACCTTCAAAATTTAAATAGAGTTATATAAAACTATAGTAAAATATAAAATCTCAAAATTCAAACAAAGTTAAATAGATAGAAAAACCTTCAAATTTTCAAATAGACTCCAACAAACAGAAACCCAAATAGACTTAAATAAAGACAAATTCATGCAAATTCAAATAAACAAACACCCAAAAAAACTCAAACAGAAATAGATTAAGACATATCATGGAAACATATTTAGATAGACTTATATAAAGACTTAGACATACGCAAAATTCAAACAAAAACAAACTCAAACATACATATTCATATAGACTCAAGTAGAGATAAACTCAAATAAACAATTTGAATGGCAAACCTTAAAAATACAAACCTTAAAATTCAAACATAATGGCAAAATGCTCAACTTCTAAGTCAACGTAATGGTGCAACTTCTTTAGTAAAAAATCACCCAACTTTGGCTAAAAGTAATCATTATTGAAATGGGACCCTAATCCATTTCCATTAGAATTTAATTCAAACATCACCTAGGTTTTTGCTCCTTCTAGTCATTGTAACATGCATCATATGGGAAGGTATTCTTAGTGTAGAAAGTCTAGGAATACATCCCAACAACAATGTGTAGATGTTCATTGA
>Ga0116229_10014470_pt1 | contig 10946 bp, 6 predicted proteins | sample S1TSphgellanicum_3_FD_87313 | JGI IMG/M metagenome (GOLD analysis project Ga0116229, IMG submission 87313) | Host-associated microbial communities from peat moss isolated from Minnesota, USA - S1T2_Fc - Sphagnum magellanicum MG | ecosystem: Host-associated > Plants > Peat moss > Unclassified...
CGGGGTCGCCCAGCAGCAGCAATTGCGGTTGATATTTCAGCCCTTCCTGCTGACGAACGACAATATCCCGATCCTGCGCCAGGAATTTTCTGACGAACGGGCGAAGCAGCGGCCGCAAGGGCGTGAGCCACGGCATCGTCCAGTAGATCAGATTATTGATCTCAGTCTTGTCGTCACTGATCGGGGTCAGCGTTGTCAGCACCCACACCTGGTGCCGGCCGGCAATGATATGTTCCAGTCGAATGCCGGGAAGTTGAAAGCTGATCTCGGTTTCTCTGACACCGTCGCCGCCGAGGATGCGATAGGCCCGCGAATTGGCCGATGGCGCGTGACGCGACATCTTAAAACCCCAGGGCGTCGGCTCGAACCGTTTTTGCTTGAGCTTCGGTGATTTGCGCCAGAACCATGAATTATGCACATAGGATCCGTGGGCCGGATCCATGAGGCCGATCACCGCATGGTCCATCATCCCGTCGAACATCATGGATTCGACGATCTGCGGACGTCGCCCGTCCAGGTCAGGCAGAATCGGCAGCGGTGGTGCCGCATCGGGGTTTGCGCCAAAAAACACCCAGACCGCGCCGTCACGTTCTTCCACCGGATAAGATCGCACCTTGATCTTGGACAGTGCAGGGATCTGTTCGTCCAGGACGGGCGGTATGGCGGTACACGCGCCCGATGGAGCAAAGCGCCAGCCATGGTAGCAGCATTCGATCTCGCACCCATCGAACTTGCCGTAATGCAGCGGAATGCCGCGATGCGGGCAAATATCAACCAGCGCAAAGGCCTGTCCCGATTTGTCCCGGCCCAGCAGAACCGGTTCGTCCAGCATCGTCTTGGCCAGCATGGTCCCGGGCTTCAGGCGCGCGCTCGGGACAGCGAAATACCAGACTTCGCGTAAAGGTTTCGGGCTGGTCGGATCCAATTGGTCAGGTGCTCCCGGAGTCGGTCGGCAATGCTATTAGATTGAACCTTACCGTTACACGATCCGTGGCGAAACCCTATCTCAAGAAGCCAGCGCCTTGCGGAGAATCCGCGCAAGTTCGTCCCGTCGATACGGTTTTACCAAAAGGGGCAAGGGGGCAATCGTCTCGGCAACCCGTGTCTCCGGAAAGCCGGAGGTCATCACCGCCTTCACATGGGGCCAGCGTTTTGCGATCTCACGCACCAAAGAAGGGCCGTCAAGCCCGCCTGGCATCACCAGGTCGGTGAACACCAGATCGACATGCTGCTGATCCAAAATCGACAAAGCTGCCGCGCCACTATCTGCCTCAATGACCCTATATCCGAGACGCTCCAATTGCAGAACGACGACCTTACGCAGATCCGGATTATCCTCTACGGCGAGAATAGTCTCTCCTGTAGCTACTATTGATGTGGGGGGCTCGGTCTCTTCCATCGAAATCTCGGCTTTCTGGGGCGCACGCGGCAGATAGAGCCGCATCGTCGTGCCCGCCCCGGGCTCGCTGTAGACGTTGATATGGCCGCCTGATTGCTTGATAAAGCCAAACACCATCGCTAGACCAAGTCCGGTCCCACGACCGCGTTCTTTCGTCGTAAAGAACGGCTCGAAAATGCGTTTTTGAATATGCGGCTCAATACCAATACCCGAGTCGCTGATCTCAATCATAACATAGTCGCCGGGCGTAACCTCGCTCGTTCGCTTCGCATAATCTTCGTCAAGATGACGATTGCCGGTGACGATCGATAAAACGCCGCCCTGCGGCATGGCATCGCGCGCATTGGTGGCGAGATTGACCAGAGCGGACTGCAGCTGAACCGGGTCGACGATGGTTGGCCAGACATGCTGACCAAAATCCAGCTGAATCTGAATGGCTTCGCCAAGCGTGCGTTCCAACATTTTATTGAGGTCGGCGACCAGTGCATTAGCATCGACAACACGCTGTTCGAGCGGCTGCTGGCGGGCGAATGCCAATAATCGCCTTGTCAGATCGGCGCCGCGGATGGCGGCATTCAGTACTTCTTCGGCGAGTTCGTCCAACTCGGCGTCGAGCCGGGTATGGCTCCGCAAATCGTCGATATTGCCGATGATTATAGCCAGCAGATTGTTGAAATCATGCGCGAGACCACCGGTCAGGTTACCGATCGCCTCCATCTTTTGTGCTTGGCGCAATTGCAACTCGGTGCTGCGGCGCTCGGTAATATCGATATAGCTCGCGAGGAGGCCGATAATTTCCCCGGAATCGTTGCGTCGGGGATTGATCCAGACCTCAAACAACAATTCGGCCTGATCGACCTTGAAGCCGATTTCGCGGTGCAGCCCAATTCCCGTTGCGATAACAGCCCGTTTCTCGGCGATGGCCGGATGGCCGACGCCATAAATCTCGTCATCGGTCTTTCCAAGAAAGAGGTCGGGGCCTAATTTCGTACCTTGGACCGTGTACTCACCGAATTCGGCGTCAAGGTAGGTATAGCGCAAATCCAGATCCTGTTCAGCGAGACCGACGCCCGGTCCTTGAATCGCGGCCCTTAAGCGGTGCTCGCTGGTTCGCAACGCTTCCTCCGCCGCCTTAGCGCTTGAGATATCCTCGACCACGGCCATCAGATAGAGCGGTTCACCTGATTCGTTGCGCACTAGAGAGGCCGTTAATCGTCCCCAAACCACGGCGCCATCTGCAGTGATGTAGCGTTTATCGCGGCAATGTCGGGGGATCTCCCCGCCCACCAACCGGGCGATAATCGGTTTTTGGAGATGGACATCGTCCTGATGCGTGATGTCCGAGGTGGTGTGGCCGATCAACTGGTCACGCTGTCGTCCGACAATCTCGCAATACCGGTCATTCACTAGAAGAATCGATCCATCGAGCCCGACATGGGCGATTCCCACCGCGGCCTGATCGAACGTTGCTTTGAATTGGGCACTGCTTTGCCGGCGCTCCAGTATTTCTCGGTGGAGCGCCGCGTTGGTGCTGGACAGCTCGTGGGTGCGCCGTCGCACGAGGGCCTCAACCGCGGAAAATCGTGTCTTCTGGCGGCCGACATAACTTGCGACCACGGCCGTCAGTGCCAAACCCAACAGCAGCCATGCCCATGGTCCGCTTGATCGACGTTCGTCGAATACCGACTCGGGAAACAAGAACCGAATGGTCCAATGCCGTGTCAGGAAATCGAAATTCCGCGTTATTGTTAATGCAGTGTTCTCAGCTGCGGTTTGGGCCGAATTTGTACTGAAGTGCCCGGTCTCCAACGCATAATGTCCGACAAGTTGCGGCGGGCCGACGTCGCGGCCTCGATCGATCAGGATGTCAATCGGCTCAATAATAGTCGGGGTGTCGGCGAGAGCGGCATTGAGTGCCTCATCGAACAGGAAGCGTCCAATGACGATGCCGCGGAGATTCGAGCGGCGTGCTTCCAGACTGGTTGGCGGCTCGCCATTTTTGTACACCGGCCAATAGACGAAATATCCAAGCGCCGTCTTCCCGCCAATCGTTATATCAACCGGCGGCGTTGCAATAGGTCGGCCTTCGTCGCGTGCCCGCTCAATGCGCAACCGTTGGAACGTGTTCGATAATTCGTCGAATCCAAGTACGCTCAGCCCGGATCGGACTTGGTCATCGAACAGCACAGGCAGATATTGATCCCGGTCTGGGACCGCGGTGATCGTGCCGTCCGGCGCGCGTTGGGTCAGGTCATATGTCGGCGACCAGCTTTGTCGAGCTTCCGCGATGAAGCCTTTGCGCTGATCCGCCATGACGAGTGGTGCCCAAAGCAGTGACGGCCGAACGGCGCCGCTGCCTAGCAGCGTCGCGGAAAACCGATGTAAATCAGCAGGATTCAGTGACCTTTGCACTGAGATATAGCCAGCCAGCGCTTCAATCGGCGCCACGGCGAACTTAATTTTATGCTCAAGATCATCGGCGCGCCATTCCGCGCGTTTTTCCAATATGGCCTGGACCCGCGCAGTGTCGAGGCTGCGGGTAATCTCAAAAATTGCCGTCGCAATCCCGGCGCCGATGATCACAATGGCGGTGATTACCGCCCAATCGGACCAAAATCCACGCCATCCGGTCAAGGCCGGGTGCGGTGTTGTATAGCTGCTTGAGTGAACCATGCCCTCCGAACCCAAAAAAAGGCTCTTGATTTGCGGCAAGCCCGGACCTCTACATTCTAGAAGAGTATCCATAGTATTTTCAATAATTTATATCAGGCCACCATTAACCCGGCGCTGGCCTGACAGGCGATCTCCCGGATCGCATAATTCGTGAGCTGCGCTGTATATGGGAGAAACCTAATATCCCACCGTAAAACCACCCATTATGACAAGTAACCCTCCGGTTTTGTACATAGTCGGCTGACTACTTAGGTATTTAAGAAGGGCTTTATGGTCGGCAATGATTGGTTAATATCAAAATTCTGCGCAATAATCAATTAGGGAGCCGACAGAGGCGATTGCCCAAGGATAGGCGATCTCGCGAGGGATGCAACACAGGCGCTTGATCGTGACGGCCCTTCGCGCTACGCAGGGGCCTGTGATGAAGATCTTTCGCCATGTGTCGTCCTTGCCGGTAGAGTCGCGCGGCGCGGTTTTGGCGCTTGGCAATTTCGATGGGGTCCATCGCGGGCATCGCGCGGTGATTAACGCTGCGCGGGAAGTTGCCGCAAAATCGGCGCGTCCGTTCGGCGTGGTGACGTTTGAGCCGCATCCCCGCCAATATTTCCGGGCAGAAACCGTGCCGTTCCGCCTGACACCGTTCCGCGCCAAAATGCACGAATTGTCCGAATTAGGCTGCGACCTTGCAGTTAGCCTGCATTTCGACGCGGCGCTGGCACAGCAAAGTGCTGAGACCTTCGTGACCGATATTTTGGCGAAAGGGCTGGGCGCGGCGCATATAGTGGTCGGTTATGATTTCGTGTTCGGGCGTGGCCGGGGCGGTAACCCGGAATTGCTGCGGCAGATGGGTGCGGAATTGGATTTCGGCGTGACGATCTTTCCAAAGGCGACGGAGACGGACGGGACGGCTTTCTCGTCGACCGAAATCCGCGATTTGCTGGTGGCCGGTCGTCCGCGCGATGCGGCGAAATTGCTCGGCCGGGTCTGGGAGATTGATGGTCGAGTGGAGAAGGGCGACCAGATCGGCCGCACAATCGGCTATCCGACAGCCAATATTCATTTGGGCGAATATTTACGACCGGCGACTGGAATTTATGCCGTTCGTGCGGGCACCGATATGGGAAAGGGTTTCGTCTGGCACGATGCGGTGGCCAGCCTGGGGACGCGGCCGACCGTCAATGGTACGGATCTACGGTTTGAGGTTTATATCTTCGATTTTGCCGGTGATCTCTATGACCGGCATCTCAGAGTGCAGATCGTCGAATGGATCCGGCCCGAACTGAATTTCGACGGTCTTGAGGCGCTGAAAGCGGCCATCGCCGAAGATTGCCGGACCGCACGGGCGATCCTCGCGAAACGGTAAGACTACTCTACCGGCGCCCCGCCGCGCATGCCGAGCGACCAGAGCAGAGACGCGATCATACCTTTAAAACGTGGCAGCAAAATTACCGTCAAAATCAGCACGGCCGGAATCATCACGCCATAGCCAATCCAGAGCGGCCAGTCATTACGCACGGCGACAACGAAAAACGGAATGGTGATATGGCCAACCACCAGGATCGTGGCCCAGGCCGGAATATCATCCGCCCTGATGTCGCTAAATACCTCGCCGCAGGCCGTGCAGTGATCGCTGAGCTTGAGATAGGATTGCAACAGGCGGCCTTTGCCGCATTTTGGGCAGACGCCAAGAAAGCCGCGCCGCATCGCGGTCCATCTTGTCGGGCTTGCTAGCGCCACTGTTTCATCGCTCATGCGACAGAGATGGGGTTTTTCACCGATTATTCCAGCCGGATCATGGTACTCGCCCGGTGGCCTGCGCCATCCAGCACGGTAATCCGCGCATAGCCGGGCCCGTCCGGTCGCCATTGCGGCAGCGACGACGCCACCGGGGACGGGAGCGGCACGCCATTGACGCTCCAGCGATAGGGCGGGGCGCCCCCTTCGGCCTGGAGTTGCAGCGTGCCGCGCTTGCCGTCCTGGCGGGTGAGATCGATCACCGCCCCTTCCGGCGGATAAAGGATGCGGGGTGGCTCGGCGCCCGGCAGCGCATGCGCGGCCGCTCTCGTCGTAAAGCGCTTCAACCCATCCGGCAATTTGGCCGGCGGGCTTGAGTTAGCGAGCGCCGCGGGCCGTTCGGGATCCGGTTCCTGCGGCAGCATGTCGAAAACGGCAAAAACCAGCGGTGCCGCAGCATTGCGCCCGTAATAGCCGGGGCGCGGCGTACCATCGGCCCGTCCGGTCCAGATCCCGACGGTCCAGGCCGGCGTATAGCCGACCGCCCAGGCGTCGCGGAAGCCATAGGATGTGCCGGTCTTGAACGCGATCTGCCGCTCATCGGTGGTAAGGGACGGGGCGATCCGCCCATCTGGCGGCGGTGCATCGCGGAGGATTTCGGTAACCAGCCGCGCCGCGTGCGGTGTCATCAAGGGCGGCCGCGCCGGACCCGCCGCACCGTCGGCACGCAGGCGAAGTGCAACCGGCTGTCCGCCGCGCGCAAGTCCAACATAAAGCCCGGTCAAATCCTCCAGATTGATCCCAACCCCGCCCAGCGCCAGCGGCAGGCTCGGTTCCTGGGTTCCCGCGGGGAAGGTGAGGCGGGCGCCGGCCGCCTGCAAGGTCGTCGCAAGCCGGCCCGGCCCGACGCGATCCAAGAGCGCAATGGCCGGGAGATTGAGCGATTGCTGCAAGGCCTCGCGCGCCGTCACCTGCCCTTTGAAGCCCCGATCGAAATTCTCAGGCTCCCAGGCGCCAAAGCGCATCGGCCGGTCTTCGACCAGCGTGTCCGGCAGCACGGCAAGATCGTCGAATGCCATGCCATAGATGAACGGCTTCAACGTGGATCCGGGCGACCGGCGGGCGCGGACCAGATCGATCGCGCTTTTGACTCCGCCGACCCAACCGCGGATCGCCCGAGACCGATTATCGACGACCAGGATCGCGATATCGGCATTATCCGACAGCCAGTCGGTCCGGCGCGCCGCGAATTCTTCGAGACCGGTTTGCAGATCCGCATCAAGCGTGGTGCGCACCACCGAGTCAGGATCGGCATGGAATTTCAGCCGATCCGCCACCTGACGCGCCAGCATGGGAAAGCTGCGTCGCCGTGTGATTTCGGGCGCCGGCGTTTCGGCCGCATCTGCGGGCAGCGCGCCATCGGCGACCAGCCTCGTCAGCAGCCGGTTCGCCGCCGTCACTGCGGCGTCGTGATGCCGGTCAGGCCGCAGGGCTGCCGGGCGCTGTGGCAGTGCCACGAGGATCGCCGCTTCGCCCTCAGTCAGGCGGGTCGGCTCATGGCCGAAATAGGCGAGCGAGGCGGCACGAACCCCCTCCAAATTGCCGCCGAACGGCGCCAGCGTCAGATACATCGACAGGATCTGATCCTTGTCGAACCGCTCTTCGAGTTGGGCGGCGCGCAGCACATCATGGAGCTTGCCGATAATCGAGCGCCGATGCGGCTCCAGCAGCCGCGCCACCTGCATGGTGAGCGTCGATCCGCCCGACACGATATGGCCCGACCGAACCAGCTGCCACGCTGCCCGGCCAAGCGCCAAAGGGTCGATCCCGATATGGCTGCGGAACCGCCGATCCTCAACCGTGACCTGGAGATCGAGATAGGTCGGATCAACGTCTTTCGGTGTGGCACCCAGCCTCCAGATCGTATCCTTCGCGGTGAAGGCGCGCAGCACGGTGCCATCCGCTGCCAGTACCGCAACCGAGCGATCCTGATAGCGCGAGAGATCCGGCGGGCATAGCCGGTCGAGCAACAACAGGCTGACGAGCGCCGCGCAAACCGCGGTTAAGATCCGGTGCCGGCGCAGCCAGCGGAAGTCAGAGCGGTATGGATTGAGCGTGAGTGGCAATTTGCGCTCCGCCTTTATTCCTCCCCCGCGTAGCGGGGGAGTGTACATATTTTATCCGCTATCGGAATCGATAAGCCATGCAGCAATTTCCTTTCCCTCCCCCTTGTGGGGAGGGTGGCGCGGAGCGCCGGGTGGGGGGATGTTGCCGCTAGGGTGAAGGTGCCGGACTGGACCTGCACGGACGGCGGAAGCGGCCCCACCCCACCCGTCGCTGGCGCGCCACCCTCCCCATCAAGGGGAGGGAAAGGGGAGTTTCCGACACTCAAAATAGCTCATCCCTTAACGTCGCCGAGATATGTACACTCCCTAGCTGCGGAGCGAGGGACGATCTTGTGACTTACCCCAAATTCATATCAGGCCAGAAAACCGCGCAAGACCGCCTCGGCGCCGTCCGGATCGTCGCGATGCACGCCATGGCCGGCGGTTTCGAAGATCCGTAACACGGCCTTGTCCGGCCCGATCGCCTCCAGGAGTTCCGTGGCCGCAGCGATCGGCGTGATTGGGTCGTGCCGACCCGCCAGGATCAAAGTGGGGCAACGTATCGCGGCGAGCGCCGTGCGCGCATCCATCTGCCGCATCTCGTCGGCGACGAAGTGCTGCAGCACCTCCAGACGACGGATCGCCCGCTTGCCGACATCGGCGGAATTCGCGTTGGTCGGTGAAGGCGGATTATAGAGCGGCAGGCAGATCGTCTCGTACGCTTGTCGTGTCTCTTCGGTCGGCGACGTCCAGAATGCTTCAGCAACCGCGCGGGCCGCGGGACCAGCCGCTTGCTCCATCATCGCGTACGTCACGTCCAGATGCATGCGGGCGGCGGTCGAGGACAGGATCAGCCGGGCCGGGTGTTCAGGATGCCGGGTCGCGTAGGCGATCGCCACCATCCCGCCGAACGAATTGCCATAGACGATCGGCCGTACCAGGCCCAGCGCGTCACAGAATGCCCGGATATCATCGCCCCATTGTGCCAGAGTCCATGTCTCGGGCGCGCCGCCCGACCGTCCATTGCCGCGATGGTCGAGATAGACCACCTGATGGGTATCGGCGAACCGATCGAAATAGGGCCGCAGCGTCGTATGGTCGAAACCGGGGCCGCCATGCAGCACGAGCAGCGTTTGCCGCTCGACCATCCGGGCGCCGTCAATGGCCAGTTGCGATCCGACAACATCGAAGAAAAGCGGGGCGCCGTTGATCGCGATACGCATTCACGCTGTCCTGAGTTTAAATTGCCATGGTACAGCATGGACGGCCTGACGCGGCATAGAGAAAAGGGACCTGATAGTGGCGACGGGACGAACCATTAAGATTGCGGTACCGGCCTTTGGCGCCATAGCGCTCATCGCCGCATCGACCGCCCAAGCCGCCAGACCGACGCCGGGTACGATCGGCATGAATTTGAATGGCTTATACAGCGCCGGCGAAGAGATTCCGTTCATCGACGTGTTCAAAATGTCGGCACCCTGGGCGCTGCACAAGGGCGGTAGCCCTAATGCCCAAGGAGAGCCAGCGCTGGACAGCAATGGCTGGGTCACGACTCTGTCACCGGGCGATTATGCGGAGACCAGCATCTTTACCGGCAGTACGGGTCACTACCCCGCAGGTTCCTACACGCTGACCTATGAGGGCAAGGGGACGCTGGAGGTACGGGGCGCCGGCGTCACTGTCACCAGCCAAACGCCAGGCCACATGGTCCTTGATGTCAAGCCGAGCCCGGATGGCCGGACTAACGGCATTCAGATCCGCGAAACCGCGACGGATCCGGCGGCGCCGATCCGGAATATCCGCGTGTTCCTGCCTGGCTTTACCGCGGAACCGAAGGGTAATCCGTTCAATCCCGCCTTCATCGCGCTGCTGCGACCGTTCAAACTCATCCGCTTTATCGGCTGGTCGCATGTCAACCGGTCTGAGACGGAAGATTGGTCGGATGCGCGCCCGGTCACCTATGCGACCCAGGCCTCCGGCGTGACGATCTTGCGCAAACTGAGCGGTGTCGCGCTCGAATATCAGATTCAGCTCGCCAACCTGCTGCATGCCGATCCCTGGTTTCTGGTCCCGCTGAAAGCCAATGATGATTACGTTCGCCGGATGGCGGCGCTGATCCATCAACAGCTCGATCCCGGGTTGCATCCCTATGTCGAACTCTCGAACGAAGTCTGGAACGACCATTTCCCGGAGGCGGCCTATGCCAAGCAACGCGGGTCCGCCGCCGGGCTGGACGCGGATCCGACGAAGGCACTGGTAAAATGGTACACGGGCCAGGCAGTGCATGTCTTCGATATCTGGCGCGATGTCTATGGGCCAGATGCGCCGCGGATCGTCCGGGTGCTGGGCAGCGCCTATTCGCTGCCACCGGTGACCATCACGGAACTGTCCTATCCAGAAATCGCGCAGCATGTCGATGCGCTGGCGATCGCGCCCTATATCACGCCAAAAATCCTCCGCGACTATGATGCGATGTCCCGGATGACACCTGACGAGGTGCTGGATGCTGTCGAGGCGGACGTCACCCATAAATTCCGCGATTTCGCGGGCTATCACCTCGCGACCACAAAGAAATACAGCGTCGATCTCATTGCCTATGAAGGCGGTCCAGGGTTAATGAGCGCCGGTGCGCCGCCCAACCTGTTGCCGCTGATCAATCAAACATTGCTGACCGCGACGCGGAGCCCGCGGATGGCAAAACTCTATCACACGCTGCTGGATGAATGGTTTCAGCTGGGCGGTGTCGCCTTCAACCATTTCGTCGATTGCTCGCCGCCCAGCAATTGGGGGGATTTCGGGATGGTCGAGTATCAGACCGAGGATCCGAAATCGTCCGAGATCTTCGAGATGCTCAGCACCTACCGGCCGCCTGAAGCGCGATAATTGGTTGGGAGGCGATGCCCGGATTTCAGGGTTGCGATGCGCCGTCTTGCATCCGGGCATCGCCCTTCGTATCATCGTTACGTTCGGTGCGGGTGTAGCTCAATGGTAGAGCAGAAGCTTCCCAAGCTTACGACGAGGGTTCGATTCCCTTC
>Ga0116229_10014472_pt1 | contig 10946 bp, 9 predicted proteins | sample S1TSphgellanicum_3_FD_87313 | JGI IMG/M metagenome (GOLD analysis project Ga0116229, IMG submission 87313) | Host-associated microbial communities from peat moss isolated from Minnesota, USA - S1T2_Fc - Sphagnum magellanicum MG | ecosystem: Host-associated > Plants > Peat moss > Unclassified...
ATGGCCGGATTGCCGGATGCCGTGGTGGAGCGCGCCCAAGAGATCGCGGACGCCCTCTCCGGCAACGCCGACGTCGAGTTGCAAGTGCCGCTGCGGCGACGGATCAACCGTCCGGTGGCCGCCGAGCTGCAGCTCTCGTTTTTGCGCGAGCCGTAACGCGTGAGCATTCGCCGTCTCGACGACGTAACGATCGGACAGATCGCGGCGGGTGAGATCGTCGAGCGCCCGGCCTCGGTCGTCAAGGAGTTGGTCGAGAACGCGCTCGACGCCGGCGCGACGCGCGTGACGGTCGCGCTCGAGCGCGGGGGCGTCGACTCGATCGAGGTGGTGGACGACGGCGCCGGCATCGCACCGGAAGATCTACCGCTGGCGGTGCGCCGCCACGCGACCAGCAAGCTCGCATCGGCCGCCGACTTGGAGTCGATCGGTACGCTCGGCTTTCGCGGTGAAGGACTGGCATCGATCGCCGCGGTCGCGCGCTTGGAAGTGCTCTCTCGCATTGCCGGTGCCGAGGTCGGCGCGCGTATCGAAGCGCACGGCGACGAGGCCGGTGCGGTCGAGCCGGCGGCTGCGCCTGCCGGCACGCGCGTGCGGGCTGCGGCGCTGTTCGAAAACGTGCCGGTGCGGCGCGAATATCTGCGTTCGCCGAGCGCGGAGTTCAATCGCATCTCGTCGTGGCTCGCGTCGTTCGCGCTCGCATACCCGTCGGTCACGTTCACGCTGCGGCACGACGGCAAAGACGTCTGGGTGATGCCGGCGACGGCCGACCCGCGCGAACGTCTGGCGATGGTGTTCGGCCGGGAAGCGGCGCGGGCGCTCTTGCCGTTGGATCCGGCGGGCGCGCGCTCGTTGGATGGCGCATTGCGCGGCTATATCAGCGAGCCCGGGAGCGACCGCGGCGACCGGCGCATGCAGTTGCTCTTCGTCAATGGCCGGCTGCTGCGCAGCACGCTGCTCGCCGGTGCGTGGACGGCGGGCTACGCGACGTTTGCGATGACGGGGCGGCATCCGTACGGTGCGCTCATGCTGGAGTTGCCTCCGGACCACGTCGATCCGAACGTACATCCGACGAAGAGCGACGTACGCTTGCGCTACGGCACCCAGGTGTTCGACGCCGTGCGCCGCGCGCTCTCCTCCACGCTGCAGGCGCACGCGGCGGCGCGCTTCGTGCAGCACGCCGTGCCCGGCGTCTCGCTCGCTCCGCCTAACGGCGCCGCGAGCGTCGCGCGCAGCGACTCGCTCTTCGGCGAATCGGGGGCAGACGGCGAGGCGGCGCCGGCGCGCGCGGCGATGCGCGTGCTCGGCCAGGTCGATTGCACGTACATCCTCGCGAGCGACGGCGAATCGCTGCTGTTGGTCGACCAGCATGCGGCGCACGAGCGGATCGCCTACGAGTCGATCGTCGCGCGAGCGCAGGAGCGCGCGCCGAGCGAGCCGCTGCTGGTGCCGCTCTCGATCGAACTCGATCCGGTGCGCAGCGCGGCGCTCGATCGCGCCTTGGAGCTGCTGCTCGAGGGCGGCATGGAGATCGAGCACTTCGGCGAGCGCAGTTATCGTATCGTCGCGACGCCGGCGGGGTACGGCGCGCGCAGCTTCGACCTTGCTGGCTTTCTGGACGACCTGACGGAGGATCCGAAACAGCGCGACGTGCGCGAGCGCATCTGGGCGTCGCTGGCCTGTCATTCGGTCACCGTCGCGGGCGAACGCCTGCAGCCCCAGGAGATGTCCACGCTGGTCGAACGGCTGCAGACGTGCGCGAACCCGATGCATTGCCCGCACGGCCGCCCGACGATGGTGCGGCTCGGGCCGCTGGAGATCGCGCGCATGTTCAAGCGTGTCTGAGGGCGTGCTCGTCCTCGCGGGGGCGACCGCGAGCGGCAAGACGGAGCTGGCGATCGCGCTCGCGCAACGCTTCGACGCCGAGATCGTCGGCGCGGATTCGCGCCAAATCTATCGCCGTATGCCGGTCGGCACGGCGGCGCCAAGCCCCGAGCAACTCGCGGCAGCGCCCCATCACCTCGTCGGCTTTCTCGATCCACACGAACGCTACTCGGCCGCGCGCTACGCGACCGACGCGATTGCCGCCATCCGCGACATTCACGGGCGAGGGAAGCGCGCGATCGTCGCGGGCGGCACCGGGTTCTACATCCGCGCGTTGACCGGCGGCGTCGAACTCGCGGCGCAACACGACGAAAGCGTGCGCGCGCGCCTCGCGCGGGAGGGCAGCGTGCATCCCCCGGAGTTCTTGCACGACTGGCTCGCCGCGCGCGATCCGCAGCGGGCGCGCGCGTTGCACCCCGAGGATCGGTATCGCGTCCTGCGCGCGCTCGAAGTTGCGCTCGCACCGCACGCGCTGGCGCGTGCGGGCCCGCTCGCAACGCTTGCTAGCCAGGGCATCGCGTGGCAGATGGTGTTCGTCGACGTGCCGTTGCCGGAATTGGATGCGCGGATACGGCGGCGCACGCAGCGCATGCTGGACGAAGGTCTGGTCGAAGAAGCCGAAGCGGTAGGGGGCGATGCGGTTGCGGCGACCGCGGTCGGCTACCCGCAGGCCTTGGCGTACGCGCGCGGCTGGTGCACGTACGGCGAACTGCGCGACTCCCTGGAGCGCGCGACGCGCCGCTACGCCCGGCGCCAACGCGCGTGGTTTCGCGGCGAGCGCGATGCGCTCTGGCTCGCGGCCGAGGGCGTCGAGCGGTTCGTACGGGAAAACCTCGGTTGGTCTGCGAAACGCGGCTGATATGGCCGGTCTTCAGGACGCGTTCCTAGCAGAGTGCCGGCGCCAAGCCGCGCCGGTGACGGTATTTCTCGTCAACGGCTTTCAACTGCGCGGCATCGTCAAGGGATTCGACCCGTTCACGCTGTTGCTGGAATACGAGCGCAAGACGCATCTCATCTACAAGCACGCCATCTCGACGATCTCGCCGGGCGCGGCGCTCGACGTCGACGAACCCGAGGCGCCCGGTGTCCAGCTCTAACGCCGTCGTTCCCGTCACCAAGATGCACGGGACGCACAACGATTTCGTCATCGTCGATCGCCGCAAAGCGCGTATCGACGACCCGGTTGCGTTCGCGCGCTGGATCTGCGAGCGCCACGCCGGTATCGGGGCGGACGGCTTGATCCTGCTCGAAGCATCGGAGGCGGCAGACGTGCGCATGCGCATCGTCAATGCCGACGGCAGCGAAGCCGAGATGTGCGGCAACGGGATTCGCTGCGCGGCTCGCTGGCTGGACGAGGCCGGCGAAGGCGGCGACCTACGCTTCGAGACGCTGGCCGGCATCGTCGAAACCCAGGTGCTGTCGCGCGAGCCGGACTATCACGTGCGCGTCGCTTTGGGGACGCCGGGGCTCGGCGAAACGCCGGTGAAATTTTTGGAGAACGCGCGCTTCGTCGACATGGGCAATCCCCACGTCGTGTTGCTGCGCGACGACGTCGAGGACATCGAGCTCACGATGCTGGCGCGCCGCCTCCAGACGGCGGCGCTTTTCCAGAGCGGCACGAACGTCCACGTCGCCGCGGTCGAAGGTGGATCGTTGCGCGTGCGGCATTGGGAACGTGGCGTCGGACTGACGATGGCGTGTGGAACCGGCGCCGTCGCGGCCGCGGCAGTCGCGATCGAGCAGAAGCTGCTGGCGTCGCCGGTGGAAGTGTTCGTCCCGGGCGGGCGTCTGATCGTCGAGTGGGATGGGCGCTCGGGCGCCTTTTTGAGCGGACCCGCCGTGCGCGTCTTCGACACGGAAGTGCGGGTCGAGGTTGCCGCCGCGCGCTAAGGCTCCGTCCGCGCCCGGCTTGGCGTACTGCGACGCAAAAGGCCGGATCTATTTCGACGAACGCGCGGTGCCGTTGGCCGACGGCGGCGCCGTTCGCGAACCGCTGCCGGCCGAACTGATCCCGGCGCCGCCCGGAACCGTGCCGATGATCTTGCCGGGCCGCCGCCCGCTAACGCGTTCCGGCCCCGAGTCGCGCCGCTTTGCCGTCGCCGCGATGCTGCCTGCGGGCTACACGCGCCTGCTGGTGCCTGCGTATGCGAAGGAGCGCTCCGCGCCGGCCTTGCCGCTCTTCGGCTACACGTTTGCGTGCGTGGTCGACGACGAGTTGCACGTTGCGGCGATGAAGACCGACGAAAGCGACGACTGGCGCCCGCGTACGTTCGCGCCGGGCGAGCTCGAGGGCATCCTCGAGCGGCGGCTCGCGACCGATCCCCAGAATAGCGTCCTGCGCCAGGTCGCGCTGTGTTCGCGCGAGTACGGCTGCTTTACCGCGCAGAACGTCTTTCTCGAACGCGGCGAAGCGGCGTTGCCGGTCTCGCCGAAATGCAACGCGCGTTGCGTCGGATGCATTTCGGAGCAGGAGCCGCAGACGGGGCTGCCGTCGCCGCAACAGCGCATCGCCGACGAGATGAGCGCGAGCGATCTGGCACGCGTGGCGTTGCACCACTTGGAGCGCGTCGAAGACGGCATCGTCTCTTTCGGCCAGGGCTGCGAGGGCGAGCCGCTGCTGCGTTCGATCGCCATCGCGCAGGCGATCGAGACGATCCGGAGCGCGCGCGACAACGGCACGATCAACCTGAACACCAACGGCAGCATGCCCTCCGCGCTGGAGCGCTGCATCGACGCGGGGCTGCAGGCCGTGCGCGTGAGCCTGAACTCGTTCCGGCCGGCCGTCTACGCTGCCTACTATCGCCCGATCGGCTACGCTCTCGACGACGTGCTCGCATCGATCGCGCTCGCCGTGCGGCGCGGTCTGCGCGTGAGCCTGAATGTGCTGACGCACCCGGGCGTGACCGACGATGCGGCGGAGATCGCGGCGATGGAGGCGTTTCTGCGCGACGTGCCCGTGGCGATGGTGCAAACGCGCACGCTCAACATCGATCCCGAATGGTACTTCGAGGCCGTCGGCCGCCCGCTCGACCCACTGGGAATGCGCCGCGCCATCGAGTCGATTCGCCAGCTGACCGTCGTCGGCAACTTCACGCACACCCATTAACGATGCGGCTCTGGCAGATCCTCGCGGTCGTCGCGTGCGGCATTGCGATCGGGATCGTCGAGCCGGGTCGCTTTACGTACGCGCTCGGACACACGACGCTCTACGTGTTCTTGCCGCCGCTGCTCTTCGAGGCAGCGTGGAATCTGAACTACCGGGCGATGATCCGTCAATGGCCGCGATCGCGACGCTTGCAGGCCCGGGCGTGGTGCTGACGGCCCTGGTGGTCGCGGGCGCGCTCTCGATCGTGCACGTCCCGTTCGGGCCGGCGCTGCTGGCGGGTGCGATCCTCTCCGCGACGGATCCGATCGCCGTCGTTGCAATATTTCGCCGGCTCAAAGTTCCCAAGACCCTCGCGACGATCGTGGAATGCGAGTCGCTGTTCAACGACGCGGTGGCGGTGGTACTCTATCGCGCGGTGCTCGCCGTGCTTGCCGCCGGCGCAGGTGTGCAGTCGGTCGCGATCGTCGGGCTCCTTGCGGTGCTGGGGTCACTCGGCGGCATCGTGCTCGGCGTGGCTATCGCCTACGTTGTCGCCAGGCTCTTGAGCGGCCGTTCGAACTCGACGCTGCAGGTACTCGCAACGGTCCTCTGTGCGTACGGCGCCTATTTTGCCGGCGACGCGCTGCAGCTCTCGGGCATCTTTGCGACCATCGCCGCCGGCATCGCGCTGCGCTACTTCGAGCGCCGATCGCTGGCGTTGACCTTGGTGCAGGACGTCGCGCAGTTCTGGGACGTGATCGCGCTGTTTGCCAACGTGCTGGTCTTCCTGATGGTCGGCGCGTCCCTGCAACTCGGCGCGGTGGCGCGCGAGCCTGTCTTCGTCATCGCCTGTATCGCGGCAATCGCGCTGGCGCGCGTCGTCGTCGCGGGTCTGTTGCTGCCGGGCGGGTACCCGCGCGAATGGCTCGACGTGATTCGCGTAGCCGGCATGCGCGGCGCACTGTCGCTGGCGCTCGCGCTGGCGATCCCGCACGAGGTGCCGTATCGCGGCGCGATCGTCGGCGCGACCTTTGCGGTCGCGCTCGCCACGCTGCTCGCGGGTGCGCTAACCGTCGATCGCGTCGTCGGAAGCGTCGCCCGCCGCTAGCGGCGACGCGCGAAACTGCGCGAGCGGTACGGAGAAGAGCACCACGTCGTGCGGCTGCATCTCGTCGAAGCTGCGGATCAGGTGCATGCCGCCCGCGCGCGCGACGCAGAGCGCGGTGCATTCGCGCGCGGGCGGCCGCTGCGGCACTCCGCCCTGCACGCGCTGGCCGATGGTATGCTCGTCGCCTCCGTAGTGCACGCGCCCGCGCGTGCCCGGAAATCGCGCTAGTCCCGCAAAGGCCGGCGCGCCGAGCGCCGACGGCGAGAACGTCGATATCCCAAGCAACTGCGCGGTCGCGTTGGCAAATTGCGGATCTTCCATGCGCACCACCAGCGGGATATTTTGGACGCGGGCACGCGCCCCGAGCGCGACCTCGAGGTTTGCCGCGTCGCCGTCGGAAAGCGCGAGCAGAGCGGTCGCGTGCTCGAGGTCGCAGAGATCGAGCGCGCCTTCGCCGCGCGCATCGCCGGTGAGCAGGTCGACGTCGCGCTCGCGTGCCCGGCGGATGAGCTCGGGCCCCGGGTTGGGTTCGACGATCACCACGTGCTTGCCGTTGGCGGTGAGCAGGTTCATCACCGCGGTCCCGACCTTTCCGGCGCCGCAGATCACGACGTGATCGCGGGCGCGAATGCGCCGCAGGCCTTGCATCGCAGTCCATTGCGCCCGCGTGACCGCCGAACTCACGTACCCGATGAAGATGCTGGTGAAGACGATGCCGCCGAGCATGGCGGCCATCGCGGCGGCGGTTACCAGCGGTCCGCGCTTGGTGACGAGATCGACCTCGCCGTAGCCGACGTTGGTCATCGTCTCCGTGACGTAAAACGCCGCTGCAGTCCACGTTTTTCCCAACGCAAAGTGGAAGAAGAGCAGCGAGAGCAGCACGAACCCTGCGGCCGTTGCGGCGAGCACCCGCAGAATCGGGTTGGTGCGGCCGTACGCGCCCAGCAGGCCGCCACGGAATGCGCCGTTCGACACGGCGGAGCGCTGCGCGGGTGGTGGTGCCGCCGCGCGCGCTTCCTTGCGCTCGACGATCCGGCCGAAGAGCGTTACGCGATGCTCGGCAGCGATGAGCGCGCCGGATGGTGGATCTTCGCGGTCGTCTAGTGCGACGATCCGCGCGTTCAAGCGTTGCTCCGCGTCGGCGACGGTGAGGCCGGCGACGCCGCTCGCCGCACCGGTTGCTTGCGTAAACCCGACGAGCGGCCCGTCGTTCTCGGGAAAGCGCAGCGCAAAGAGGCACGAGCGATCGAGCGCGGCGCCCGCATACGTCGCCGCTGCGTGCGCGGAGAGCGAGAGCACCGTGCAATCGCCGAGGTTCTGCTCCAGCTTTCGACCGAGCACCGTGTCGAACTGGCGCAGCACCAAACGAAGCTTGGGATTGAGCACGCGGGCGCGCAAGGCGACCGAGAGGTTGAGACCGTCGTCCGGCGACAGTGTGAGGATCGAGGCGGCTTCCGCGACGCCGGCGGCCCGCAGCGCCTCGTCGCTGTCGGGCGCAAGCGGCGTCACCGACGCGCCGGTCGCGCGAAAGAGGTCTTGCCGGTCGTCGTCGAGCGCCCATACGACGCGGACGCGGTGGCCGGTCGTGGCGCACAGCTCCGCGCACACTTGCTGCGTCAGCCGGTCCTCGCCGGCCACGAGAATCAGCGGCGCTGATTCCACCTAGAAGGTCGCTCCGCGTTGTAGCAGCAGTTGCTCGACGATCGGCCCGAGGATGTCGCCGGGCAGAAAGGTGAGCGCCCCGACGAAGACGATGACCGCGATCAAGAGCGCGCCGAAGAGCGCCGTGTCGGTGCGAAACGCGCCCACGGTGTGCGTATTGGTCGGCCGCGCGGCCACCGTGCCCGCAAGCGCCAGCGTCGGAATCATCACCAGAAAGCGGCCGCCCAGCATCACGATACCGGTCGAGTATTCGTAAAACGTATTGGGGCCGAGGCCGCCGAATGCCGAGCCGTTGTTCGATGCGTTCGATGCGAAGGCGTAGAGAATTTCGGTGAATCCGTGCGGTCCGGCGTTCCCGAGGGTGGCGGTCCCGGCAGGAACCACGACGGCGATCGCAGCCGGGACCAGCGCAAGCACGGTGAACGCGAGTACGGCCAGCATCGCGAATTGGACCTCGCGCCGTTCGATCTTCTTGCCCAAATATTCGGGCGTGCGGCCGACCATGAGGCCGCAGATGAAGACCGTCAGCACGGCGAACGCGAGCAGTCCGTACAATCCGCTCCCCACGCCGCCAAAGACGATCTCCGACAGTTGCAGGTTGACCAGCGCCAGCAATCCGCCGAGCGGCGTCAGCGAATCGTAGGCGAAGTTCGAGGACCCCGTGCCGGAGTCGGTCGCTACTGCGAGCGAGAGCCCGGCGTTGGCGACGCCGAATCGCACCTCTTTGCCTTCCATGTTCCCGCCGGCGACGCCGAGGGCGTGCACGAGCGGGTTGCCGGCTTCTTCGGCGAGTTGTGCGCCCGCGAACGAAGCGCCGGCGAGCAGCACCATCACGGCGAGCAGCACCACGCCGGCGCGCCGGTTGCCGACCATGAATCCAAAGAGCAGCGGAAACGCCGCCGGAATCAGCCAGATGGCGAGCAGCTCGGCGGCGTTCGAGAGGCCGTTCGGGTTTTCGTTGGGCGATGACGAGTTGGCGTTGACGAACCCGCCGCCGTTGCCGCCTAGTAGTTTCGGCGCCTCTTGCGAGGCCATTGGCCCCCCGGTGATGCTCTGCGCGAAGCCCTCGGCATTGGCAACGGTAACGTACGGCGAGACGTTCTGCGGGATCCCGGTCCAGGCGAAGAAGAGCCCGAACACGATCGAGAGCGGCAGCAGCACGTAGAGCAGTCCGCGCACGAGGTCGACCCAGAAGTTTCCAAGCGTCTGCGCGTTGCTTCGCGCGAAACCGCGAATGACGGCGATGCCGACGGCGAGCCCGATGGCGGCGGCGACGAAACTCTGCCACGCCATACCGGCCATCTGCGAGAGGTAGCTCAGCGCGTTCTCGCCGCTATAGAACTGCCAGTCGGTCGTGGTTGCGAAGCTGACGGCGGCGTTCCACGCGAGGTCCGGCGAGAGATTCGCGACGTGCTGCGGATTGAGCGGCAGCCACGCCTGCATCCGTACGATGGCGTACAGCGCTGCAGTTCCCACCAGCGAGAGTGCGAGCGCGCACAGCGCGTACTCGACCCAGCTCATCTCGACGGCGGGATCGACGTTGCAAAGGCGATAGACGGCGCGTTCGAGCGGCCCAAGCGCGCGGCTCAACCAAGTAGTCTGTCCGTCGAAGACCGCCTGCATATGGCGCGCGAGAGGGAAGGCGAGCAGGAGCAGGACCGCGAGAAGGACGGCTGCGTTAAGCCAAGCCATGTGCGCATAGTATAGGAGGGCGCGCGCGGCGGCGTGAGCCTCCGAACGGATCATCCAATTGGCGGCTGGCGGCGTTGCCGTGCTCGGCGTACGCTCTGGGGCGTTATGTTGAACTCATCGATCGGCCGTCTTGCGGCAGTCGGTGCTTTTGCTGCGTCTGCGCTCGTCGCGGTCGCCGCCCAAGCGCAGGCGCTGCCCGCATCCGAACCCACGGCAACACCAGTTGCATCGTCATCGCCGGCTCTTGCGGCGCCGGTGGCTTCTGCAGCCCCGGCCGTGCCGCTCACGGTTGCGAGCCCCGCTGCGACGGCGACGCCGGAGGCGCGGCGCCAATTGCCGGCGCCGCTCGATCCGATCTTCCCGAGCGCGGATTTTCCCGCGCCGGCGTATCTCGTGGGAGCTCCCACCGATCCCGGGAACCGGATCTACGGTTGGCTCGACGCCGGGGTCGAGTTGAGCACGTCGAAGCATTCCAACTACCCGCTCTCGTACAACGACGTGCCGGGCAAGCCGCAACTCGATCAAGCGGTGTTGCGCTTCGACAAAGAACCCGATATGGTGCAACAGGACCATTTCGACTGGGGCTATCGGTTTACGAGCATCTACGGCGTGGACTATCGGTACACCACGATGGAGGGCGTGCTCAGCAACCAGCTGCTGCTGCGCAACCAGACCAACGGATACGATCCGGTCGAAGCCTATCTGGTCGGCTATTTTCCGCACTTCGGCCAAGGCACGACGGTCCAGCTGGGGCGTTACATTTCGCCTCCCGACATCGAGGCGAATCTTGCGCCGCAAAATTTTCTCTACACCCATTCGATCATGTTCACGTTCGATACGTACACGCAGATGGGCGCGCTGTTCACGACGATGCTCAGCAAGTACTGGACGCTGCTCTACGGCGTTCACGGCGAATCCGATACGGCGCTATGGGACGGCTCGGCCCACATTCCGACGTTTCAGCTGCTGGCGCGCTACGTCTCGCATTCGAACCGGAACTCCGTCTTCTTCGGCGTCGACGACATCAATACGAGCGGAAAGTTTAAGACCTGGACGAAGGGCACGTACGTCGACGCAGCGACCGGCGTCGTGGAACCGACGCTGTGGGGTCACGACAACCTCCAGCAGTTCAACGCGACGTGGACGCACGTCTTCAACCCAGGCTTTCAGAACCAGTTCGAAGCCTACTATCTCTACGAATTGAACGCGTACGAAGGTGGTACGATCAACAACTACAATGTGGCCACGGGCGGACCGCCGTATCTCGGTGGAGGCGGTGGTCCTGGGGCGTACCTGCCCGGCCTTTCTAATGCGGTTGGAATCGTCGACTATCTGGAGGCGAAGCTGGACCCGACGACGTTCGGCTCGCTGCGATTGGATTATCTGAACGATACCCGCGGCTGGCGCTCCGGCTTTGCGACGTCGTACGGGAGTGTAACGCTCGGCATCACGCAGCATTTCGGTTCCGGCCCGCAGTTCGACTCGGTCTGGGAGTTACGCCCGGAGATCCGTTTCGAG
>Ga0116229_10014474_pt1 | contig 10945 bp, 7 predicted proteins | sample S1TSphgellanicum_3_FD_87313 | JGI IMG/M metagenome (GOLD analysis project Ga0116229, IMG submission 87313) | Host-associated microbial communities from peat moss isolated from Minnesota, USA - S1T2_Fc - Sphagnum magellanicum MG | ecosystem: Host-associated > Plants > Peat moss > Unclassified...
GAGCCTGAATTTTCAACATGCAGTGAAATAGGCACAATGGCCTGTACATGGCAGGCTCCATTGCATAATGGTTTTGATGGATTTGCATAATTAGTCATATGGATTTGCATAATGGTCATGTGGATTTACATAATGGTCCTGGGGATTTTGGAGAATGGTCTTGTAGGTGATAGGTCTTTGGCACCTGCCCAATTAGATCTAGTAGACTCCACAGTACTCCTCTATTGTGCCTTGTAAGGGGACCTAAACTGAGGCAACTGCAACAACAAATTTTTTTGGGTCCTCCAGTTGGAAACTAGGTACCTGATCCTAGAAGAGAAAGTACATCTCCTTGTAAATCTCTCAAATTGATCCTGTCTACAGTGGGGCTGTGTACAGAAGAATAGAATATAATAACTCTTGTGAGGAGCGAGAAATCTCTGCACTCATGATGATTAAGGGAACCAGGACCACGCAAAAAAAACCATTTCCTTTTTCAAATCAAAGAAAAGCTCCCAGACAAGGAGTGGAAATGCAGGAAGAAGAAAAGCACAGAAAGGTGGGACTAGAACAAAAAGAAAAATAAAACTAGCAATACAAGAGAGAAAATTAGAATATGTGGTAATTGCTAATTATCCTAACAACAAGAATCCTGTAATTATGTACATGGGGCAATAGAATTCATCTCTGCCTGAAGTCACCACAAAACTTGGGAAACTCCTACGATATGCAACCTGTGTAATTATTACCTTGGTGCTGGATATTGCATTTTGCAAAAACACTACCCCTAGTGCGGTGCTGGATATTGCATTTTGCAAAAACACTACCCCTAGTGCGGTGCAGGGTGGACCAGTACAAAAGTTAGTCACCATTTTTCCAGCAAGTTTTGCCCATGTGCACATGATAACAAACTCCCACATTGTCGCCTGCAAAGAAAGGCGGAATTAGTTCGATTGTATACATAAACCACCAAGAGCAGTCTGTCAAAGAAATTGCATTGACGCCAACTGTAACAATTTCTCTTAGTGTGCCAATGACAGCCTTCTGCCTAACACAGCTCTCTGAATATCCAAGACCTATATCACCTACAAGGAACTAGTGAAAAATGTCATTACCGGTTTTGGTTCTTCAACAAGCCAGAAATTCTGTATAAATTGCATTATACCCAGCTGCAATAGATGATCAATGATTACATGGGTGCATAATGAGCACTCCTCTCTCTGTAGCTAAGCAATCAATGGAAACATAGAGCAACTAGACATTGTCTGTTAAAATAGCAAATTAACACATTGTATGCTACCTATCTGGAACATCCTATCTAAATTCCCTTCCCACATCTTGATGAATGAAATACAGGAAAATCCTAGAAGAATCCTTTACAAGCTATGGGTGTTAGCCAATCGTGCAACCCGGCGACTCTGCAAGCTCCTACTCCTTTTCAACTCTCTGCGCCTTCGCCTAGCTTCTGTAGCTGCAGCTGCTGCTCCAGATAGTCCAGGAGCTGTCACACAGTTTGCTTTAAAAGACACACCTATGCCACCAAATGATGAAAAGACACTTGGATTCACCAACTTAGACATGTGTGGCACCTGCCCAGCAGGCAGGTAGGAAGAAGTATCACCTGGATGCAACGATGAGGAAGCCCTTGGCCTACCTTCTACTTTAAAGCTTGGCTGCACCATGCCTGTAAGAGGCAAGGATTGATGGAATGCAGAATCTAATGTTTTCCTGCCTAATTGAAGCTTGGATTGCCCAATCTGTTCTTCTGACTTCACTATGCCATCCTCCAACGGTGAGCACAAAATGTGCTTCCCTCCATTATTCAGACCCATGCCAGTTTTACATCTCTTGGTTGCTCCATCAATTGTTGTGTCAGCTTTTTGCAAAAAACTAGAAGGCTGAGAAGTTGATTGTGCCACAGGCATGGCTTCTGAGAGAGCAGGGACAATGAGATGCTGACCAAAATATGAAGAGCCAGATAAATTTGCTGCAAAAGGCAACACAGAAGACATAGCTGCCCTCTGTACATCCTGGCTGATTCCAGCATTCAGTGCTGCAGTTGCTGCCATGGTAGCTGTAGCAGCCACTGAACTGTAATCTGATCCAAACCCCCTGTCAACTCTTGCTGCTGAAGCTTGACTGACAGCTGCAACTTGGGCCAATGCAAAGGCCCACCAAAATTGTGGCAGGGGCAGTCTTGTGTATGGTGCAACTGGCATCAATGGTACTACAGAACCTGGCCTAGTTGAAGATGGTGACTCCTTCATGCCATTGGCAGCAAGCAGAGAAGCCTGCATAGCACAGTCATTGGTCTCAGCACAATCTCCAACACACCAGGCAGCATTAACCTCATGCACAAGAGAGAGAAGTTAAAAGCCTCGTGTATAAGAGAGAGGTTTGATTGGAACATGAATGCACACAGATGTCCCACCTGCTCTTTGAGATGATGGTTCACTTCCAGTAGAGCTTTGTACTCTGCAGTCTGTAACTCCAGTTTCTGCATACAAATTTAAGAACTGCATGCTTAACAAGTCCTCAAGGAGTATCCAGGTTCAAAGGACCTGACCTAAAAATGCAGTTATGAACCAAAAAAATCAACTTCAACCAAATACTGCATCTCACCTTCTTCAAATCTTCCTTTTCTGATGAGAGACTTGTTGCCTTCTGAACCAACTGCTCACACAGCATCTACAAGAGCCCAGCAACTGCTCAGAGATGTCTCATTGAAGAGGCAAAAAGAAAAAATGAGAAATATAAAGTCTGAGAATAACAGTGAGCAGAATAGTCATAACTAACTCAAGAATCATTTGCACATTGGTTTACAGGAAAGCACAATTGCTCCCCACAGGTCCTACAAAATGTGAACACAGCCTTCTGCACTATTTCTGTGGGTGAGTTGAGACCCTAGCTCAGCAGGTTTCATCTTCTATCTTGATCTCAAAGATTCATTGATCTACAGCATAGAACATTCACCGAGGTGTACCTCATAACCTTAATAATTACCTGCTTTCTTCTAATGGTTTGCCTTGCAGATTCCCTATTTGCTTGCACTCGGCGAAGTCTTCGGGCCTCCTTTTCCTCCTGATCTCAAGCAATGACAGAGTTGTGCTAATCATTTGTAACAGAAGCTTCATAACCTGTCTAATCTGATTTTCAGTCTCAAGCACTCCATAAGTCCACATGTTCTCAATATTTTGCTATCCTAGAATAAGAGCAAAATAAAGAGCTCAAAGACCTGTTCACCAACCAATAGAGGGTTACATACAAGCATTACCTCACTCATAGCAGGCTTCAGTTTCCCTGAAACAAATGCACCTGACCTCTGCCTTTGCCTGCTCTCCAGCTTCACTGGAAAAACTTCAGGTTTGACTGCTTCATTCAAGTTAATGAGTTTAGACCCGATTTGCATTCCTGGATGTCCATACACTTCACCTCCATGAACATTTGGCAAGACCCCCAATGAGGGAATGAGTTGTAAGCCAACATCCTCAGTCTTCACCTGGACAGATGGCCTATCATGTTGTGGAGATCTTGGCTTTCTTTGAATGTCTAAGTTTGGAGCAACTGCCACAGGTGTCAACTCTGCAATGTTCTCCTCGACCTGAAACAAGAGGAAAAAAAAGTGAACAATCATGAATTATCAGCACTGCAGAACATGCATCAACTTCTGCAGCAAACAAGCACAATTTCCCAAGAAGTCAACACCCCCATTGAGAGAGACAAGCTCCTGCACCTTCGGTTTGTGGAGAACAGAGAGCATCTTGATAGGTGGCATTGCTGTGACCTGCTGAAATGCAGAGCATGCAACAATGGTCCCCTTTTCTAACTTTGGGAGCAGGGTGACATCTGATTTCAAAGCAGGTAATGGAGAGCTTGGACTCTCAGCACGTGAGTTGGGCTGCATTGACTCAAGGCTGGATTCTGAACTGGGCTTGTGCAGCCTGAAATCACTATCCAGGTCCATGCCCACAGCTGCAGTCACTCCACTTCTTTCCTCCATGACAGTATCCTCTTCCTGTTTTGTCAAGTCACTGCCTGTCTGAATGACCTCACTACAAGGGGTGTAAGATGTCGGGAAGAGATTCAAAACAGGTGGCTTTTCAGAACATCTTGTTGAACTGTCACTTGGCTTGTCTGCACACTCTGGCTTCCTGCTTCTGCTGGATCTCTGCCTCTTCTGTGTCCAGTGCACAACATTCTTAACAGACATTACTGTTGCTGCTGCAGGAATTGGAGAAGGCACCCCACCAAACAATGCATAAAGAGCCTGGGCAGCATTGAAAGCCTGTTCTGCATCTAGCTCAGGTGTGACTTCCTCCTCAGACACAAGTCTGGTGCTCTTTTGTTTCCTAGGACACGCTTTTATGACAACTTCATCTTTGCTTCTCACTGATTTCAATGGCACGAACCTCTCCAGACTCCTGTGTGACTGGCTAGGTTCTGGTTCAGCTAAACCTCTTTTCCTTTTCACCAGGTGGTTATGTTCTCTGTCCTTGCTTCTTCTGTTATACAGTTCCTGGTCTTCATCAGGCACAATCTCAACTGCAGTTACAGGTCCTGTTGGTGCAGGTTCCTCCTTCATTTTTGCTGCACGTTCTTCAGACATCAATCTGAAGCACATGATCACGAGAGAAGATTTATAAAAAGACATCAATGTTCAGAGAGGGTGACAACCTTCATCTCATCACAGGAACCTCTTTGAGGATGCAACTTAGCAAAGATACATGACTAGGGGGCAAAAGTGGAAGAAAATGCAACAAAGCAGATGATGCATTATAATCTGTACCGCAAGTCTTGAGAAAATTTACGAGATTGGTGCTGGGCTTGTACCTTGCAACGCTAGGTGTAGTCAAAAGCCCGTGCTATCTCGTTGAAGTTGCCCCTGAGATTCCGACGTCGCCTAGAGAATGGAATCCTTTGCGGACACTGCAATTCATGTCTCGAAAACGCAAGGAGAAGACACGGCTATGCAGACGCAAATCGGCGAATGACAGGTGAAGATATAATAAGCGCGCCCTGCACAACATACAGAGAACCGGCGTGATCTATGAATTGCCCTGGCAGGATGAAGACCCTAGCGTAGTAGAACAACGGCGAAAGAACAGAGAAACTTCGGATCTAGGTAGTAGGCATATATGTACACAGTGAGAGAGAGAGGGGGGCGCCGAGGAACTCTGTCTGTACCGACAAGTCGGCGAAGGGGAAAAACGAAGCAACTGCGCAACGCGTTTCAAAAGTCTGACCAGGAAATGCAAGGCCGACAATGAAACCCCCGTCTTCTAAGCTTCTCAACTCCCGGGCTTCGAAAGCCAGTTTCGAGTTTCCGAACAAATTCAGTTTCGAGATTCGCAAACACAAATGGATGCCAAATTGACCAACGACCAAAGCAGGAAAAAAACAGACAGACACAGGAAAAACAAGCAGCAACAGCAACGGCTGGACAGAAACAAGTCCGAATCTAAAACAAACGACGACGAAGAAAGGAGCACAAAAGTTCCAGATCCAGCAACCACTGACTAAAAAGGCAAGGCGAGGCAAGGCGCTTCAATAGATGGCGAAAAAGCAGAAGAAGAACAAACCTGCGGGAGCCCTCTACCTCGTAGTCCGTCACAAAGCGACCGCACAATAATGGTCAAAATCAGAGATATAGCAGCATCAAGCTCCCTTGCGTGTTCGTCCCTCGTTCGTTCATTCGCGTTCTCGCCCTCCTTGGAAACCGCCCTGGTCTTCCTCGGCTACTCCTCCTCTCCCTCCTCTGCCTCTCTATTCCACTTGCAGAACCCAAAAGCAAGCAACAAACAGTCTACAGAGGTCAAAACGAGGGGTGAAAAAACCCGGAAAACCACGAAATTGATAACACAGCAGAGAGAAGAAGCACTCCAACGGCAGAAGCAGAAAACGGCACTTGCAGGAAATCCAAGGGAGACGATGATAGCGTGCAAAGACAACACAAGAAAACCCAGAAAAACGCGACAACGTCTTGCGCGAGAACGAGAGATAGAGACAGAGACACAGAGAGACGGAGACGGAGAGAGAGAGAGAAGGGAGAAAGAGAGAGAGAAACGCAACAACACACAAGTGGAGCGAAAGCCTGGCCAAGCTTGCGTGGCAGGATCGAACGGACCACATCTGTCCGTCTCACAACTTGAACGCTCCCGATCTCCCAAGGACCCCCTCAAAACTGACCCAGACCTACGTTTTTACCTCCACACGCTTTCTAATCCTCCCTGGTGTGTACCTACTTTACGTGCTTACTGGCCAATAGGAAAGTTCCAATCCTCCAGCTGGACCATCTCTGTACCCACTGACCCCTCTTTTTCGGGAGTGCGGGGGGGTGGGGCGGGGCGGTAAAGTTCCAGTCTGCCATTTTTACCCACCTCCCCTCCCCTCCCCTCCCCTCCCCTCTCTCTCTCTCTCTCTCTTCAAGTGGTCAAAAGTTACCACAGAAGTAAAATTTGATACGCTACAAAAAGTCCACGGTAAAAACATTCAACACGCCACTTGGTATCTATTGGCTCCTTGGGAAACGCCGACGTGCCATTGGTTGAGTTCAAATAGGTACCTATCTACGTACCTACCTACTTACGTGGAAGCTTGGTCGTGGGTGACAATTACAAACAGTAAAATAAGTTACCCACCAGGCAGGTAGGTAGGTAGGTAGGTAGGTAACTTTTTTTAGGAGCGCAAGTTGCGGGGAGGGCGGTGCGCACTCTTCTTCGCTCTCATTGGTCGAGAGTGCAAAAGGACAATAATGGAATCCCTAGGTAGGAGGTTGATGTCTAGGTAGGTAAGTTATTAGTAGGTGCGTATTCTGGAAGATATAATAAAATTATTATTATTATATAATTAGGGCTTTTTTTGATAAAATTTTTATGAAAAGGGCGAAAAAGAGGACGTTGACAACTCACAAGTTAATTGCCTCCTATTAGGGCCTCTATGAGTATGTACCATATCCCCCTTATACAGGGTTAATTACTTCACATCCCCGGCTGTAAATGGTGTCTCTTTTATTGGCAAATTTTCACTCTTTGGTAACCAAAAATAATTGGAAAAAAATTAGTGTAAATTTGGGGAAAAAAATTGGAGAAAATCATCAAACTTTTGAGACAACAAATTCAGAAATGAAAAAATAATAATAATAATAATAAATCCCCAATTCTGCCTATAAACATGAAAAAGTGGACACTTTATAGTGAGTCTAATTTAAATGTCAATACCTGGACAATTAGAAACAGTTAATTTTTAATATTGAACCCCCCCCACCCACACACCCACCCAATTAAGCACTGTATCTGGAACACATTTACAGGCCTCAACTGAGTTTCACACTATTTTGATTGCCATGTAACATCCAAAATATTTAACGTTGCAGGCAATGGTTTTTTTTTTTTTTTTCGCAATTCTGTGATGTAGCCAAAACTGGAAATCATCCATAAGAAGATTTAACAAATTTGGCTATAGACCAGATATGAAAATAAATAAAAACTTAAGAATCATTTAATATTTTGGGTACCTGTCAGAACCTGTTGTCGAAATATGGCGAAAATTGATACATTATTTTTAAAATGATGAATTAAGGCCAATTGTTAAGTTAACAACACTTTACGTCTCCGTAATCATCATCTCTTTATCTATCTATCTTTTTAAATATGTGCTGATACATCCATGTTAGTTTTGGTTCCATTGTCAAAGGAAAAGGAGAGGGCGAGGAGGAGGGGTAGGGGGGGTGTTTTCTCGGGTCCTTTTTTACAAGTGTGGATCGGATCCGTTAGTTATTTTATTTTATTAGCTTATACATAGGTTTTACACGGGGTTGGTTCCGAGTCATTTATTTTATAAGATGATATTTTAAGTCCGGAACCCAACAAGCTTTGACTTCAGAATTGCTGTCGAGGAGGCATCACAAGGACTTCCCAGTTTCAACTCATCATGTGTTTGTTGTTCCCCCCATATTCGACTTTTGACAACACGGTCAAGTCGAGTCGAAACTTGACACAACCAGATGCAGATGACGGAACCTGATAGCCGATGACAGAAGGGTGTGTGTTTTGTGTGTCAATTAGATGTCAGGAAAATTCAACCCATTTTTTAAAAAACAAAAAAAATAAAAAACGAGAGATTCCATAACACACTTCCATTGAGGTACCAAATCTATCACCCCAGAATCCACGCTTCCCCAAAGGATCTATCCATAGGGGGAATGCCCTGCTCTTAGGGAATTAGGCAACTGAGGTCCGAGTACTTGTATCATAGACCCCACATCGGCCCCTCCTTCCGATAATGTGCTTGTCCTTCTTGTGTCGTTGTAGATAGCATTACGTAGCATAATAGGCTGGTGGGTCTTACATTTTATTTTTTTAAAAAGAAAATCTTGTGATACCCAGAGGGTATCTGGTGGTTTACCCCCTAGGTATCACTGGATTTTTTTATATAAAAAATCATGGTAGTCTTTCCATCATATAAAGTCCTTGGGGGTGAGCATTACAAGAATCGGGCTTGCGTTCGAGTCCACCTGATGGGGCTATCATTCCAGTGGATACTCAAATCCTTCACCAGCGCCCTTATTTAGGTAATGCCCTCAACGTAGGGCTTTACCCGACACTAGTAGCCCTTCCTAAGAACAACAAGCCCTACACTAATAGCCCTTCCTAAGAACAACTTACCTACTTATCTTCACATATGTACATACATATGCATTGATTTTATTATATCAGCCTAATGTGGGTACCGGATAAGAATTTTTTTTTTAAAAAATCCAATCATCAGGCAACATAATAATAAATTTTTATCATACTTTACTTGTGTTATTTGGATTAAAGCTTCAAAGATTACATCGTACATGTTATATTGGTACTACTACACAATAGAAATCGAAAGGGGTACTAGAAATGTAAAAGCTTACCTTTGCAATGATGCTCCAAGATAGATATTTTTAAAACCAAGCTTTTTTTTAATAATTTTTATATTAAAAAATTGCTTTCCTGAATCCTGATCTGAAGGCCACACAAACAAGCACTGATCATGTAAAAAATCCAACTAGGAATATATCTTCAATTGGAATAAGAGTGTCTGTCCTTCCAAGTTGTGAACCAGGGTTTGCGGGATGGTGTATAATCGTGGTCATAGTGTAACCCTATAAGCCATCCAAATCATGTCCACTGGAAACGTGGAGTAACATGCTTTTCATGTATGCAACATAATACGCTCGTGAAGTACAAAAGATGCTATGCCCTTTGCTGAGATGACAAAACAAGCTTTTTGTGTTACATACAGTAAGAGTTATCTGTAAAGTCACCCTCTCTTTGGTCCATGGTCTGACTCTCTAATCCTTGTTTCATCCCCAATTCGGTGTAACTTTGAAGTGAGTGAAATTGCTTACCATTATTTCATGAAACTGGGTATTAGTTCAGAAAATTTGCAGGATCTTACTTTTAAGAAGGCTTGATTTTAATGCAAAATATGAGCCAGCAGTGAAAGCACAGGTAAGGCAAAATATGTGTTTTTGTAATGACTTCTCACTTCATCCACAGTATGGACAAAACTAGGGCCCAATACCTCCACTTTGGGGTACATTACAGATAAACCTAGTAGGTAATAAAGTTATCTGGAAAGTCACCCTCTCTTTCCCCCCTTATCCCCTCTTTCAGTGGTTAGTTATCTGCAAAGGAATGGACTTTTATTAAATCTCAGTATGAAATGCTGAAACTCAGCATTTAATGCATAAGGTTCGAGAGTAATAATAGTAGTTGTCCAGGTAGGAGGAGTGAAAATATATGTAGCAGCAGTGGAGGCGCTCAGGAAAAAGGAAATAGGGGTGAAACTCAGTTTACCACCAAAATTGGTGGAAAAACTAGTTTGGGTCCCAGTTATTTCGTATTGTGAAATTTCATTCCCAGTTAGGCATTTGATGCCCTATTATACCGAAACTGGCCGTTCTCGCCCCCAAATCGCCTGACTTTAGGGATAACTTTAATATCCACTTTTTTGCTCCCCTCTTGTTTTGTCTGTGTTTTGGAGTATGCTTCATGGGGTTGATAAGCCACTTGCTTCACTGGTTTGATTGGTGCATATGTGTCTGAACTGCACACCACCAAAAATAACAAAAGGGCCAATCATAGGTACTCTCACAAAATGGACTTTCGGAATGGACCTTTTCAAGGCCTGGTTTGTTCAAAATATGGTTGGAACCAGTTTTGGTTGGCCATGTTCCAAAGCAAAAAATGAGAAGGTTTCACTTCCAATCCCAACTCAAAGCTTGATACATGGCTTTTTTAGGTTCTTGTGAACAAAACAATTTTTTTCTTAATTTTTTAAAACATTTTTTTGGGGTGGTTTCTAGTTATGTTCTTGTTAGTCTACTTAAGGAATATGAGGAGGCATTTACGGTTATTAAACTTATTTTCAGCTTATATTTATAACCTTTTAGTATATCTTTATAAATGAAAGAATATTGATCTGTAATAACCTAGAGTTTTGTTTTAGAGTACATAAAGAGTGCGTTATCTGGTGTAAAAAGCTAGCAGCCTTTATAAAAAGCATAAAGCCCTCCCTCCTTAGGTCTTCTTCATTATCGTTGATTGTCGTTTGGTAGTCATGAGTCCTCTTTGCATAAGATTGTTACCTGATTTGTTTTTGTCGATTGTTTGCTTTTGTTTTTTCCTTTGGGTTGCGTTTACTTGTGTTCTCATTTGCATTGTAGCTTTGGTGGATGGATTCCCATTCTTGATTTTTTATTTACAGAGTTTTTCTCCTGAAGGAGGCCTTTCCGTTTATCATAAAGCCAAGGAGGCCTTTCCATTTATCATAAAGCCCCGGTTTATTTTTCCCTGTGATACCTGATGGGTATCTATCAGGTACTACCCAGTGGGTATCTATCGAATATCAACATAATACGCTGAAATGGCTCCTCACAACAAAATAAATCTTACCTAAAATCAACTTTTTTTTTTTTTGCAATACATACCTA
>Ga0116229_10014478_pt1 | contig 10943 bp, 11 predicted proteins | sample S1TSphgellanicum_3_FD_87313 | JGI IMG/M metagenome (GOLD analysis project Ga0116229, IMG submission 87313) | Host-associated microbial communities from peat moss isolated from Minnesota, USA - S1T2_Fc - Sphagnum magellanicum MG | ecosystem: Host-associated > Plants > Peat moss > Unclassified...
AAGAAAAAAAAAAAAAAAAAAAAAAAAAAAAAAAAAAAAAAAATAAAAAAAAAAAAAAAAAAAATATAAAAAAAATAAATTAAAAAAAAAAAAAAAAAAAAAAGGGGGAAGGGGGGGGGGGGGTGGAACTGAACCAATAAGAGCACGAGAAACGAATTGTATGCGTCGGTGCAGCCAATAGCAACCCGTCTTTCGAGTCACGCCGGTTTCCCATTGGTCGATGCCACGCCCAGCCTTGTACCCCATTGGCTCTCGTCACCGAAAACAGCGTAACCACCACTGTCACTGTGGGGAACGCAACGCACAACGCGCACTCTCTCTCTTCTCTCTCTCTCTCCCGCAAGAAGAACCCCCCAACGCACACTCTCTGCGAAGAAGAAGAAGAAGAAGAAGAAGCAGCGACGAGATCACAGTGCAATGGTATTGTGATTCTTCCTTGTCGTCGCTGTAGAACGGGAGCTTTAGAGGTAACTGCGATTAGTTTTTGTTGCAGAGAAAAAGAAAATCCAAAAACAGCCAAAATTTGGCGGTTTCGTTTTGGTTCACTAGCTTGACGTGCACAGGTTAGCAGTAGCATCGACAGCGCGGTGTTTCTTGGCCACAACCGGTGTTGTATGCCTTGTTTTTGGTGCTGATGAAGAAAGCAATGGAGTTTTCGAGATCGTTTGTGCTTTGTGGCGTCGTCTTGATCTCCTGTTTGGTTTTCGCCGTGTCGTTATCAGATACTGTAAGTTTTCTTTCGTCTCCCCCGCTTTAGCAAGTTTCTTTTTTTTTTCTTTTTTTCTTTTTTTTGGGTAGGTTTGGTGGTTTTTTTCGAGGATGTTTCTTTGCGCCTCTTGTCGTGCTTTATTTTCGGAAAGTTTTGTGGTTGTGTTGTCGGCGACTTCTTGCGACTGATTTATATTGATCTGCATTTTGAGAAGTTGATTCTTTTTGTAGTTTTTTTTTGGGTCAGATCTGAGGTTTCTCGTACTGAGTGTCAAGAAAAAGAGCGGTTCTTTTGAGAGTTTTGGAAGAAAAGTTTGACGTCGTTGAGGATGCGAGGTAGGTTGTATACTTGTTGTGCTTCTTGAAACCCCGTCATGCTGTAGTGCGAAATGTCTTCCGAGCCCGCATTATGTAGCCTTTGTGCCATCGTTGCTGTGTTTCAAATGGCTTCCGAATTCGTGACTTCGAAGATCTGTCTGGGCCAGACTTGTGCATGGAGTGGGAAGGGATTTGGAAAGGTTTTGGCCTGGTCCAGCTGGGTCAAGAACGCAATCTTATGTCCTCTTTGGGCACGATTACAATATTGTGCTTTTCTAGCAGTACGGCCAAGGGTACATCCAGATGCAACTGGAACAATGTAAGTCCGTTTTACATGTTCCAGTTGCATCTGGATGTGGTCTCCAGAATGTTGTGAACTCTGCATTGTTAATACTCTTGGTTTTGTAGCTTCTGTTTGGTTTGGATCCAGTAGTAGCCCAAAAGTTGGCGATAGGGTTCTTGGTGACCAGGGTATTTGGACTCTGCAAGTCGGGGATTTTTCAATTGCGACTCTGGGACAGAGGCTGTGAAGCCCTTGGCAAGAACTGGGCAAGCAAGTGTCCTAGTTGTGGTTGGTAGGGGGTGCTAACACTAAGTTAGGTTTGGTTGGTGGTGTTCATGGACTCCACATTTGGGTAATCTTCTCTGCTTCTAAGGTGTTCTGTTGTGCTTTTCCTCAGGTATTTTATGACAACTTTGATGAGAACTGGGATGGCCGCTGGATTGTCTCACAAAGTAGTGATTATGGAGGTAATAAGAGTGTCTGTGTCTGCTAGCCCATTTCAAAGTGAAAAGTGTATCTCCAACTTCACTGTAGCTGGAGAATGCTGTAGCTAAGTTTTAAAGCAGAAAAAACAAGGAGTTTTGATGGGCATACCAATCACGTTTTCTCTTGTGTTTATCTTGTGCAGGCAAATGGAAGTATGAGAAGAGTGAGGGACATGAGGATTATGGTTTGTTAGTGAGTGAGCCAGCAAAAAAGTATGGTATCGCAGCTGACCTAGCTGAGGAAGTTGATCCTAAGGATGGCACAGTGGTGCTTCAGTATGATCTGCGGCTGCAGAAGGGACTGGAATGTGGTGGTGCCTATTTGAAGTACCTTCTGCCACAGGTAGGATGGGACTACTTTGTAAAATTTCCAGTTCAAGTGAATACTTGGATTTCTGCCAGCATAATTGGTGAAGCAATCTCAGTGTTGAAATCTGTTGCTTTTATGCAAATTGGAGTTGCAGAGTGCATCATCTTATGGCAACGGTTGTACTTGTGGACTCCTCATTTGTGCATTACATATTTTTGTGCACACACATGTCTTCTGTCTATGTCATTCCTACTCAATTTGGCATTTCTGACAACCTGAGAATCATTTGGAATTCCCCATAGATACTGATCTGGGGCCATGTGACTTCATCATTGCAGGCAGCAGGCTGGACACCAAGTGACTTCAACAATGAATCCCCGTACTCCATTATGTTTGGGCCTGACAAGTGTGGGTCCACTAACAAAGTGCACTTCATCTTTCGCCACAAGAATCCGACGAGTGGAAAGTATGTTGAGCATCATCTCAAAAACCCTCCGACACCAGTCAATGACAAGCTCTCCCATGTCTACAGTGCAGTCATATATCCTAACAACACCCTAAAACTTTTGATTGATGGTGAGGAGAAGAAGACAGCTGATCTGCTTTCCAGTGACTTTGAACCTACAGTCATCCCTCCAGAAACTATTCCAGATCCTGAGGACAAGAAACCTGAAGATTGGGATGATCGGGCCAAGATTCCAGATCCTGAAGCTTCCAAACCTGATGATTGGGATGAGGAAGCTCCAAGAGAGATTGAAGATTTGGAGGCAGAGAAGCCAGAGGTAACCATTGAATCCTTAATTCTGTGCACATGGACCTTCTTACTTTTCTGGTGGTCTGCTAGTGGAACTTTGGAGATATTTACTCCAATTTTCATCATGATGTGTGGACTAATTCACAGTTTCCCTTGTGCAATCGGCAGTCCTTTATGAGTTGCACACTTTGTGTAATGAGGTCTGCTGTTAATCTGGGCTTAAAAGTTTTTGGGGTTTGTTAATGTCCTGCTTGCACAGGGTGAGGCTTGTGGAGTTTGTCTGCAGCAATTGTGTAAGATTTCTGATGCCTATATGTATGTTGTTGAATGTGCAGGGCTGGCTGGATGATGAGCCAGATGAAGTTGATGATGTAGATGCAGTGAAGCCAGAGGATTGGGATGATGAAGAAGATGGGGAGTGGGAGCCACCCAAGATTATTAACCCAAAGTGTGAGGAGGCACCTGGTTGTGGTGAGTGGACCCGTCCAACGAAGAAGAACCCAGCTTACAAGGGGAAGTGGAAAGCACCATTCATCGACAACCCTGCCTACCAGGGCATCTGGGCACCAAAGCAGATTCCTAACCCTGAGTACTTTGTGTTGGAAAAGCCCAACCTTGAGCCCATTGCTGCCATAGGCATTGAGATCTGGACCATGCAGGATGGCATTTTATTCGACAACATATTGGTGGCTCATGATGAGGCTGTGGCCACCGAATACAGAGAGACAACATGGAAACCAAAGTTTGATGTTGAGAAGGAGAAGGAGGCAGCTGAAGTGAAGTTGGATGACACTGAAAAGGCTTCAGCTGTGGATGGTATCAAGGTGTGTTGCAAGATGATGATTTCTTGACACAGCTGTATTTGAAGATTTGGTTTTTCAGTTTAGAATTTTAGGAATTTTCTAATGTAGATGGGCTCCAGCACAGGTCCTTGAAGGGTGAAGTTGCATTCTACTAGAAGTCCTGTCTGGTATGAAATCTGACTGAAAAACCTGCCTTGATTGGTGTTCGTTCCACTAATATGCCGTGGATATCACTTGGAGTGTACCGCAGGGGAAGGTGTTTGAGGTTTTGCACAAGATTGCTGAATTACCATTTCTTGCAAAGTACAAATCACAAATAGATGTAAGCATACTCTCACCCATCTTGTGACTAGAATGGCAGACCAAAACGTGCTCTTGTGTAACTGCATCATGCAGGCTTGAATGCAATTGTCTAGAGACCATAGACTAATTAGGGGTGGATTGAATCGATGCAGGAGTTGCTTGCCAAGGGTGAGGAGAATGCAACAGTAACATTGAGTATTCTTGCAACTATTCCTATTCTCTTACTTACCCTGTTCTACAGCCTCATCTTTGGCAAGAAGAAGAAATCAGCACCTGTGGTGAGTCGTCCACAGTCTCCTTTTATTTATAAAATCTTGTTAGGTGTGCAATGCTGCCTCTTGGATAGGTGTGTTACACAAGCTCTCATGGGTGAGTTCTGCATTTGACACAGAGCCACCTTTGCTGCTTAGCTTTTCACTCAGTATACTGACTTGATTATAAAGTGGTATGTCCTTCCATATGTGGATTTGCAATTCTATCTAGCATTGGTGGTTTGGAGAGTGTCTGAGATCTGGCATTATTGCAGGTGTCTGAGGAGGCAATCAAGAAGGACGATCCTGTGGTACCTGATGATGCAGGGGCCAATAAAGAAGAGGCTGTTGAGGAAGAGACTCAAGAGCAAGCAGGGGAGATTGAGGGAGAGGAGGCACCAGCAGCAGTTCGTCGCAGGACAAGAAGAGATACATAGGTAGACCATATGCAAAGAGCCACTGTGATTAGATGGTAATTCAGCCCAGTGCAGCGGATATTAGTGTGGTGCCATGAATGCCTGGAAACAAGGTTGATGTGAGTTCTCTCTAAACCTGATTTTGATTCTTGCTTATACTGATGCAGCTATTATGGACAGAAAATTTGCCTTCCATGGATTCTTGTTATAAAAAGCAGTTCACTCAAATCTTTAGAAGCTTCAGTGCATGGCTGTGTTCCATGTATGCTGGTCACAATTTTGCCAAAATCAATACTTCAAAGCATTTCAATAGTTTTCTTTCCTTGGATTTTTGGTTATAGGTGCTCCCAGATTATTTTTAGCATGTTCCTCTTCTCTGATGTCAGCAGGATTCTCCCATCCTATTTAGGAATGTCACGATCATGCAGTGTGCACAGAAAGTTGCTGCAGTCTTAGGACTTGGTAGTTACATACAGTACAGTTTTTTCATCCAGTATTTTGGCTCTGTTGATAGAGCAGAATAAAAGTCTTTCCTGTTTGCTTAGCAATTGGTGTATGTTGGTGCATCATGGGTGATTGTCAAGCGCCTACCCTTAGGAAACGTCACTGATGATGAGGGCTTGTTTCCCTACATTATGCAGTTATTTTAAGTTGGGTGGGGGAGACTGTTAAATATAAGAAAGTTGCACCTCAAATTGGAAGAACTTGTTATTGTAGTTGACCAGGCCATTTCAGTCATGTCATGTTGTTTCCTACTGAAATTGTGAGGGACTTTGGTGGCCAATGCATGTGAACTCTTGATGTTTAATAGTTTAAGCGGAGATATGGTTGGAGGTTTTGTATTTAGGTATAATATATTAAATGTCAAGAAGTCACACATTATGACCAATAAAAGAAGTGTCCATAGCACAGCTTGAGGTTGTTGAGTTTGCAATCTAGTGCTCTATAGCTGTTGCATTTAGGGCTGAATGTTAACACAACAATTACTATCTACTGTTTAAGCTACTCAGATTTGCTCTAAACTAATTTTCAAGAATAAAATGTGACCAACCTTGACAAAGGTGAAGGACCATTAAATTGTCAAATGTTTCCATTATTGATCCTGTATCTTGAAAGGGTATATATGACACAACTTCTGAAATGGGAGATGATGCACGTTCACAAAGCTTTTTAAAATATAAATATGTAGCGTGAGCCTATTGGATTTTTACCCATCATCTCTACCACAAGCACTACATGTTGAGATAACCAGGGCAATTTATCATCTTGTGTCCAATTAACTCCATTATCCTCAACATCTATCTTATCGATTGTCTATCCTATTTCAATTACTCAAACAACCAGTTTTCATCTTTAAATTTATTCATACACACACATGCATGGTAAGATAGTTGTGCATTCATTATCAACAATACAAACAAGGTTCAATTTTAGAGATTTTTCACTCCTAGTTTTGATTATACCTTTCTCTTTAATATATTTTTTAATACTCATTTATAGTAAATTTGGTAGCTATAACTAATTCCATGTTGACAATGCGCATGATGAACCAATTATGGAGATTCCACAATAAAATTAAGATGCATGTTGGTAAGCCTTCATTTGACAAACCATTATTTCAATAAGATTAAAAATAATTAATAATTAACCAATTACCGCATTTGTTAAAACATCTTGATAGTGGCATTGCATATTTCAACTAATTATAATATTCAATTAAATTCTTTTGGTTAACCTATTCAACTATATTTATCTACCTATTGGTAACTCCCTTCCCTAACGTTGAACCCTTTCTTTTAAGGCCATATGTTACAACCTTTTACTTTTACTTTACCTTTAATTTTAGTTTTAAAAAAAACGAATCTTCATTGATCATGCTCTTGAAAAGTCCATTAAAATGAAAAAATTGTCAATTTTGCTTTTAGAGGACTTTTTAACATCCAAGTATGCTCCCACTAATGTAGTTGCCTATTCTTTCTTCTCATATTTTCCCTTGCCACTAGTATCTAGTGGATGTGGAAGACAATGCTAATAATGTTGCAAAGTGAAAGGTATTGGATGAAAAGCAAATTTGTCCACCAAATCTCAAGCATAGGAGATGGTAGTTTTTAATGTCCAAGGAGTTTGTCCCAAATGGGCGTGATAACACGCCAAGTTATCAAGACCCTTGGTGTTACCCTTGGTGCTACAACATCATTATATTGTTGTCATTGCCTTCTTAACAACATTGTTGTCAAAATCCTTTGTTATTATTAAATCCTAGACATTATACTCGATGGTCTAGTTGCAATGATCCAAATGAACATTTGCTTGTGCTTTGACCTAATCATGTATCTTCTCCACCAATACCATTTTGAAGTTTGGTGATGTGCCCTTAGGTTTGCCAAGTGGTATTAATCATGAAAAATCATTTTGATTATTGGTTTTGCAATGGAATGCAAATTCAAGGTGTATTCCCTCACTTTCAAAGCGAACGAAGGTGTGAGAAATTTAGAATGATCATGTCAAATTGCACAAATTAAAAAGTAAATGTTGTTATTGTAATTTAGAACCAACATGGTGCATAGACAAGTCACAAGCTACCTCAAATTCACAAAATACATCACAAAGTTTAAACTTGGGAAAAACCATCATTCTCTTCCTTATAGTATTTTTTGATACTCCAGATGGGATTACATTTGACTGACAATTTTTTTAGGATTCCCAAGTGTCTCCAATGAAAGTCTTGAAAACTGCTAAATTATGAGTCTCACAATTTTGGAGGTCCATAAATTTTTTTCAACTTTTATTGAAAAATTCACAACATACAAGAAATAGCCCTTGAAAAGATATTTCCAAAAATATATTAAACTCCTAAATCATAGCTAATTTGACCCATCCATTGGACATTTTAGTGGTCAAGAGTCATGTTGACAATTTGATTCCCAATGTTTCAAATGGGCATAACTTGTGTTTTTTTTATATCTTCTTTGGGAATTTGACCTTGGAATTTTAGTTTTATTTTTTCAATAACTTTTCAATGGTTTAAACAAAACCTAATTTGGTCAAGGTTTAAGCCCTCAAACCTTGATTCAAAGTTTCAAAACATTCGTGATTCCCAATTTCCAAATTGGATTCAATTAGGGAGTGTTGAAAGTTGGAACTCAAATTCTTGCATTCTTTGTCACTTGTGGGAATGAGTCTCAAGGTCCAACTTGGCCTTTTTCCAAAGTTAGGGTCTTGACATTTGACTTGGTGGATGGTGTAGAAAGGTATTTCTAGCAAGATTTTTGATACATCACTTCCAATTCACAATAATAATGCACAAGATAAATCCCCAAGCACCTTGTTATAAATTCCACCTTTCCACATCTTCATATATCATTCAAAACAATGTGCCTATGTAGAACATTATAAATCAAATATCCCAAAAAATGATCATCCTTAAATTTCCACATCTCTTCAAAACAAGAAAAAAAAAAAATTGTTGATATTGTAAATAGTTGCGAATTATAATGTGGACTTTTATAAGGCACATGTTAAGTATGTTTTAACAAAGAACCTATGTCAATACTACATGTTTGTTTTGTGATTAATATCCTACACAGATAACCTTATATCTAATCCTATCATTGGTGAAAGCATGAATTGTTAAGCAATTAGTGTGGCAATAAATTTATAGATTCTTGTTTTTCTCTCCTTTTATCATTCATAGTAAATTGTCACCCCAAAAACACAACAAATAAGTTACCAATTTCATCATCTTGATGCTTCACCACATCTTCACACTTTAGTGTTGTTGTTATGTTGTTTTGTGCTTTAGTTTTGTTTTTTTGATATTTTGCATTTAAGTTTTGCTCCATTGTCATTCCTTTGTCGTTAGATTTATTAGATGTCACAATGATGGAGATAAACAACAATAATGTGGAAGCTTCAACATAACATAACAATTCAACACCAAATGCAAGTGGGAAAGCCCATGGATGAGAAAAAGGTTCAAATAAAAGATGTGTAAATGATGGTGTAGTTCGTTCAAATCATCATTTCCATGGAAACTTTGAGCACAATGAAATTATATGGCCTTTATAAAATGTAAGCATCTTGAACACATTGCTCAAAAACAATTAGTGGATCCTTGGGCTCACATGGTCCTTACAACAATATAGTGGGAAAAACTTGTAGATGAACTTCAAAAAATTATGAAAAAGTAGTGCATTGCAACAACAAAATGTGTAAGGATAAGTGGAATGGCCTAAATTCAAATTATAATAAGATATCATCTTACCACATAGGGACATGCAAACACACTTGATATTGGGTGCTCACAATTAATGAATGTGACAAATACCATTTATTACAACAATTCAAAAAGGAGTACTATGAAGCAATTGAATTGTTCTAGGGCAAATGGATCTTTAATGCACCAACACATAAAATATATACACATAGAAAGGGATGGCAATTCTACTCTAAGCATATTAGAAGTTGACTATGTCGAAGATGAATGCAATTCAACGTGATTAGGATTTTTGATGCATAACCTTTTTGGGGGATGATAACACAATTCAAAAAATGCTTCCATTATTTTGACCAAACATGCAAGCAAAGGTGCATGTGGTAGACTTGAACAATATTTTGGAGCATACATTGTGCGTGTTAAGGCCTTTTATTATTAATTTGTCAAATAATTAAAATCAGCAATCCAACCAAGTTTAAGTTCTTGCATGCGCACCAACCCTGACTAGAAGCATTAAAATAAAATGTAAGCATTCCAATGTTTTTTCAATTGTCATTAAAGTCACTAATAAATGTAACATAGTCCTTGTTGAACCTTTGGATAGGTTGAATACAACACAACATACAACATAATTGGAGATCAAAGACCATAGGAACAAAGCACATGAGAAGATTACTAAAGATTGATTACAATACCTCATGAAATGTGATATGAAAATTCATAAGACTAGTTAAAACATGGTTGATGTGCTTTCAAATCTTAGCAAGTCATGTGATGTGCAATTATTCAAAATAAAATTCTCATGTCTCAACCTTTGAACTTTGAATCATATTTGTAAAAAGAGGAATATAATGTTGTAATACATGACTAATAGTTACACATTTGATATAGTAGCTCATTTGATGCAAACCAAGATGTGTTCAAAGTAAATCAATAAAATTGTTAAAGGATGGTATGAACAATACCACAAGAAAGTAAAACTCAATTTTTATAAAAAAAAGTAACTAAAAATTAATTCAACTCTAGTTTTAGATACACATTAGTTTTGACAAAACAATATTTTGATACACTTTATGAAATTTGCTACATTACATGAATTTCAATGCATCTTGTGCCACAATGTAAATATTTGAAAAATCAATGTGCTCAATTTTGATGTGGCCTATTTGTAAAAAAAGATTTCAATTATATGTTGTGTTGACTAGTCTTTAATATTTTTGCTCCTTGTATTCCGGTTTTTCTTTGTTGTTAAGATTTGTAAGTTCCATAGGAATTCATTGTTCTCTTTGCCAAGGAACAAGGTTACCATGGTTTGCACAATTTCTATCTCCAATTGTAACATGAATGCATCTATGTTCAAATCTTTGTTGTTTAATATCATATCGTAAAAGGACACAACAACAAATCACCATGTCTACCAAAAATAACACATGTAGGTTAATCTTCATTAATAGATTTCAAAAAGAAATCTTCAAAATTCCAGAGGAATTCTTAAAATGCTCTTTCTATGACAAATGTGTTTATTAAGCAAAATTTCTAAGAATGTGTGTTGCACATTGCCACATTTTGTAATAAATCATCAACCATGGGAGTAGAAAGTAACCTTTTTCACTGATCATGCATGGTTTGATGTGATTGTCATCATGCTCAACTTAGAACATAATTCAAGAAACAACTCTATTGTACAAACTTGAGATATGTAGAATATGGGCATCATTCATTAACCTTGGCATAATACCAATAAACACATCTATAAAACCTTTTGCAATCAACCACTACAACTTGCAATTGAATGTTACTATGGGCTCTTGATTTGTAACCATGATAATCAATCACAAAAAGGGCACATGGTTTTACAACATGTATATTCGTTTCATCAATTGCATTATAAATTGAAAGAAGTTCATAGAAGGCTTTGAAGCTAGTCATGATTTTTGCGACCTCATCTGCTTCTAGCCACCTACTTTGGTTTCGCAACCACTTGGTTCATTGCACAAACAAACTAGCATCAAATGAAAGGTGGCTTTGCCTACATCAAACAAACTTGCTCTACATTTGTAGATAATTTGCACCATGAAACAAACATGAAAAGATAT
>Ga0116229_10014481_pt1 | contig 10942 bp, 3 predicted proteins | sample S1TSphgellanicum_3_FD_87313 | JGI IMG/M metagenome (GOLD analysis project Ga0116229, IMG submission 87313) | Host-associated microbial communities from peat moss isolated from Minnesota, USA - S1T2_Fc - Sphagnum magellanicum MG | ecosystem: Host-associated > Plants > Peat moss > Unclassified...
AGGCAGGTGCGACGCATGATGAAAAAAGGGTGGGGGGAAGATGGGGGGCGGGGGGGGGGCGATGGTGTGCAGGAGCAGTGGGAACACAACCCAATATGTAAAACAATAATCATATAATTTGTTCTGGACCTTGTGGATTAAGGGTCCATTCTTGTTGAAAGGAAAGTGACCTTTAATCAAAGACATTAACAAATTAAAAATTATTTGAAACATGATAATACATGAACTAGGTTTTGCAAGATCTCAAACATTTTTTTGTATTCAATTTATAAACTTTAGGCAACCAAAATGGGGAAAAAAATTGTACCAATTCAGATAATGATTTTTAAATTTTTCATCAATTATAAGTTGAATAACACAAGGGAACATAGGTTTAGTTATCAATTCCCAAAATTGTTGAGTCCCTAGAAAGGAGCATTAGCAATCATTTTAGTTGTTAAAAGGGGCAATTTGATAATTGGACTAGCAAATTTAAAGAATTGTGGACCGCATTGTAGCATGTTTCAAATTTGAATAATGTTACATTAATTAATGAAATCATTGTGTTCAACTTTAATGTGAAGGTCCATGAACAAGAATTACACAAGGTTTTCATGTAATTTGGGATACATAATGTGAAGTTTCATATCAAGAAAAGGTAGTTTTCTTAAGACCATTCAATTGAATTTTTTAAAAGTTATTATTTGGAGGAAGGGGGGTAATTGGGGCATGATTTACTTCAGTTTTTAAAGGCCAAGTTAGAGGCATTCCATGTCACATCCAATTGATGTGAACAAGGTGTAAACATTTTTCTTGTCAAACATGATGATAACATTATAAAATTCCTTGACCCTACAATTGCCAATGGATTTGGAGGATATTTGGGGTGATATACGGAGGAACAAACTTTGAAAGAATTGAATCCCAACACATTTGTTTGTTAACTACCAATGCCATAGTTGTGGCACCTGTTCCACAAGTCATCTTTTGAATGTGGAAAGATATGGTATTGGGATGCAAATGATGTGAGTTTAAGATTAAGTGTTTGTCCAACATGCATGGATTTCTTTGGTTCATTCTTGACCCTTAGCTAGTTAACATAATATTGAAAAGAATTTGTGCATTTTATAATCCAAAGGCCTATTGTCAGAAGTGTGAATTTTGTGTGGGAGTTAATAAGACTTAGCAAGAGTGCAAACTTGAGCATTGCCTACTTAGATGGATGACACTACTACTTCACTTCACAAGCATGTAAGTTAACAATTACCATGACCCACAAGGATACAAAGTGATGAGATGATGCAAGAGATGATTGCCATAAAAGTGGTTGTATTGTCAAGGATTAAGACCTTGAAGGAGTGTGATATCTTGGATAGGAAATTGGACTTGAATCAGAGAATTGACTTGCATGTTTGGTAGACTAAAAAAAACCCCCTTGATCTTAACAACTACATTGCAGACAATTGCAAGGAAAAGACAATAGCAAAGCAAGTTGTTGTTTGGAGTTTTTGTGGGTCTCACACATATTACTACAAAATGTGAGTGTAGTTCATCAGTCCCAATTCACTAGAATAATGAATTCACTATTTTTCAACTAGTCCTTGTTTATTAAAATCAATGAATTCATTCAAAAATCTAGTGAAATCACTTGGCATACAAGCACACATTTTGTTATAATATATAATATGTACATGACACCAAAGGTGGTGTTTGTATGGATCCTATTACATTTTCCTGCAAAAAACATCATCAAGTTAATATGCAAGATGAAATGCAAATGAGAATATCAAGGATGGACCATGGTGTTATGGATTCTTGATTTGGTTTTGAAGTAAGAATTCTTTCTTTATTTGAATGTGGGAGATCCTGCCTACTTGCTTTTGTTTCATTTTCTCTGAGTATTGTGCCCATCATGCTTCATGCAACAAAGAAGAATAGCATAAGATCAAAGAAAACCCTAAACACTAAACAAATAGACCATGGGATAAACCTCCATTTTTTAACCTCTAGTTTTCAAATCTCTCACACCATCCATGCAGGTTTTGCATCTAGTTCTTGCACCCTCCTTGAGTTTCATAACTATTGCTTCTAAAATCCATCCAAGTTCTCTTCAGCTTAAATCCATTCTGCGCATCTTGTGCAGATTAAGGTCTAGGCCGGTGGATAATATCATTTTTGTGACCACATTATATCACATAGTCTTCTGTTGTTTGTCTTATATACTCGTAATAGAGACCAAAATCTCTGTTGAGTTGATGATTGTTTTTGAAAAATTGTTGAATCTGCCACTCCAGACCTTAATGTCATGTAATGAGCAGGGGCTGGACCATTAATGCATAGTATGAAACTGGCATTAGAAATGGTGGTTTTATCAACACATTTGTTCTAGACAGATTGCAGTAGTACTCGTTTCTACGAATCAAGTGAAGTCTAGTAGAGCTCAAAATTCTGCCTCTTTTTGCCTCTTTCACATCTCTTGTGAACATGTGCAGAACATTCAGATCTGACTAGTTTTTCCTCTCTTGAGTTGTTACATGATGACTCTCTATTCTCATGATTCTTATGTGCATATTGTAACATTGTGAAGACCAGAATGCAAAAGTCTAATCTGGCTTTTCTATTAGAGTTATCTGTAAAGTCACATGATTAGGGGACAAGAACGGTCAGTTTCGGCATAATAGGGCATCAAACGCCTAACTGGGAATGAAAATCTTACGAAACGAACTAACTCAGACCCAAACTAGTTTTTCCACCAATTTTGGTAAAAATCTGAGTTTCATCCTGTCTATCATTTTTCCTGCGCTCCTCCACAGCTGCTACATATGTTTTCACTGCTCCTTCCTGTACAACTACTATAATTACTCTCAAACCTTGTGTATTTAATGCTGAGTTCCAGCATTTCATACTGAGATTTAATAAAATTTTATCACTTTGCGGATACCACTAAAACAGGGGGTAAAAGAGAGGGTGAAGACAGGGTGACTTTCCGGATAGTTCTATAATCTATGATTTCAGACCTACCCATGTGCTTTCAATGGATTAAACGGCCAAATTCTACCTGTTCTTTATGTATAGATAATACGTTGTTAAGAAGTTTCTCTCCGTTCTCTAAACTCCCTCATGCTCACCCCTATGGATTTGCAAAGCCGGCCTCAACTTGTCTAATCCAACCATTACTATGAACTCTTCTAGTTCATTATGTTGCGAGCCTATTACCATATCTATGATTGACAATTAGCACTTCCTTGCAGAATATTTATTTCTTTAAAAAGAAATAAATCTCAAGTTGAGAGTTCAATTCTCAACAATTTCAACAAATATTAATAAAATTCCTTCATTGTAGAGGCTTCATTATCAAGAAGCAGGCCCATTGAAGGGCCCAGATGTTGTGTTGGGTTTTAAGGTCTGGGTCCAATTTTTACAAGGCTATGGTATTTTCTAGATATAATCAAACATAATAATATCTATGACTAGAGCATAAATCATATATCATAGTATCTTTTTCAGGTTTGGCAATAATTTATTTATTTATTTTCGGAAATGTTGAATTAAATAAATAAATAAATAAATGCCTGAAATGTCAAAATTAAAGGAAATTACCAGGGAAGGAAAAATAAAAAAAGTGGTGGAAACCCAAGTGCTTCTTGCTTCAAGCCAATCCACCATAGCAGAGTAGGCATCCAATAATTGAAAACATTTCTCTATCCTACAATTTGGTGAAACATTATGTTTTCCTTTTTTTTGCAAAAAAAAATAGTAAAAAAATGTTTAAAAATGTGTCATTAGGTTAGAGGTTAGAAGCTACCTATATTTATAGCCAAAAATTTATAAAATTATTTTATAATTTGTTGAAGTGGATTTATTAAAATAAAATAATTATTCGACACCTTGATGCTGAGCCTGAAAAGGTACTTTGATAAACTAGTGTGGCTTGTGCCAATGTCTCAAGTGGTTTATCAGCACTCAACTAATTTCTCCTTCCAAAACCAGTTTTTGTAATTTAGTTAAATTTTCAATGAACAAAATTACTCAAAATTTAATATCTCTTGCATCTAAGGTCTAAAAAGTATGAAATTGCCTCCATTAAACCCTTATTCATTTGAAGATTTTCAAACAATATGAAGAACATTGCCCAATTCTTCTCAAATTTTTTTGAATTTTTAAAATAATAATATTGTTCAATATTCAATAATTCTTGCACCACAAGTCGAAACATTATGAAATCACCCAAATGCACCCCTTACTAATCGAGCATCATCGAGGACTTTTCAATGGTATCAAGTGTGCAAAGGGGGTGAGGGGTGCCAATCATATGGGAGACAAAAGGGGACTTTTAAAGAGTCATCTTGTGAAAGCCCATTTCGCAACATTATCTATGAACTCACTTTTGTGATAACTCTTTTGGGGACATTTTTTTTTGTCATGCGTTATTGTATCAACGTTTACACCTATCATTGTTCACACAAAATAATATAATTAAAAAAAAATAGTACATCATAATTAACCGATGTTAGTTTAACTATCCAATTAAATTATATTTAATTAAATATTAAATTGGGTAGCTAAATAACATTCGTAACATATCGACACCATCATTCTCAAAAACAAACTCTAAATGAGATGCATTGGCATCTACATGTGATTGCTATAAGGCTTATCAAAGCATAATAATGGTGGTGATCATTGTTTTCCTCCTTGGCATATACAATTCGACATTTGTTGAGGAAGACCCATTGGAAATTGGAGGTTGTCATTGGTGTTTCTCCTTTCAAATGATGCCAAACTTGCTCAAATTTTACATACTAATTACATATTGGACATTGGTTGAGGAAGACCTATTGGAAATTGGAGGTTGTCATGGGTGTTTCTCCTTTCACATGATGCCAAACTTGCTCAAATTTGACGTACTAATTACATAGAGGATATATTGATTTTCCCTCCAAAATGGTGCCATATAGGTTTAGCCTTGATTTGCCACTTTTTTGTTCTTGGACACTCATCTAAAGCCCATGGGTCGAATTTTTGGCTCTCATTCAATCCAATAGGATTGCTCTATTTCCTCGGACCTTGGATCCTCATGTAACGTGACCTTAAGAGAGAGAATAATATCTATCAATCTTAAACTCGTATTTGCTGATGTGGCATTTTTTTACTCGCTCCAAACACGGCGGCTATAGCTAATATCTATCAATCTTCAACTCGTATTTGCTGATGTGGCATTTTTTTACTGGCTCCAAACAGGGCGGCTATAGCCGGGAGCGCATCATCATGCATGGTTCTTCTTCTTATTCATCTCATTATTCAATTAGGCAGGTTACACTAGTACCTTAGTAGCTTCCATGATAATAATCTTATTTGTAAAAATGTTGAAAATTTCCAAAAAAATTATATATATATATTGTTAGTTAAAAAAGAACACAATTTTTGTGAAGAAAATTCAAGAAAATTCCATTTTAGACATGGAATTTTCAAAATTACTGGACATATATGTATGTGTTGAAGCTACCCTTGTGGTACCATGTAGTAGCTCAAAATATGTAACAAGGTACATTTCAGGTTTAGGGTTTAGGGTTACCCTAAACCCTAAACCTGCAATGTGTGGAGTATTCGGCATCTTTCACCTGACTAGTTCCGGGCCATCGGTCTAGTCTTGACACTCCAACACCTCAACTATGTCAATGGCTGGCTATTTAACTGGTAACCAAGCTCAAGGTAACAAATAACCTAATAACTAGACAGATTTAGCCATTTAATTAGTTAATTTTTTTTTGAAATTATCAAAAATTTTGAAAAATATGCGTACCTACTTGCACTGCCTAAAATCAAAATGAAACTCTCTCAAGAACAATAGCTTCATTATTTAATAATATAATAATAATAGTAATAAGAATAATTTTACATTACGTGCTAAACACAACTGATAACGATGAAATAAAATAAAATAAAATTAGTAGGCACTTGGGCTGCTGAACGAGATTAGGCCACTACTACAATAGTCCGTAAGGGGATGAGAACCATAACATCAGCGGCACCTCTTGTGTGTGTATAAGTGACACAATGTATGAGAGCACATGGTAGCCGTCACAAGTTAAATTATTCCCGACACATATAACATGTGCCCAAACATGACTTCACCTACAAAAAACATTCAGGTTCAGCAAAGTACATTATTGTTGGAATCAACCAACCATCGGGTGGTTATATATGGTACATAAAGGAGAAAAAACCCCCCACATACGAGCTTTTGGGGGAGCTTTAGAGGCATGTGATACACATACCCTTACTTAACCTCCCCTAGTTAGGTATCCCTCGCCTCCTCACCAAGAGACAAAATCAAGCAATTTGAACTAATAACCAAAGTGTCTTCTATACCCGGTACTCTTCAAAGTGACACCCATCGAGGCCTAATGGGCTCACCTTGGCTATAAAGCCCTTGGAACAAGGGCTTTATATAGTCCATAGCAATGTGGAGCCCAAGTTTGATTATGTCATAATTTTATGTTAATTACAATATATCATTATTACATTAATAATTACAACCTTGTGACTTGGGAAAAAGCTTTAGATTTATGGAATGAACTTTAATAATAAAATAAAACTAGATATATTTTTATTGAAGCTTCACTTTTAAAATGTGAGAAAAGAATAAACATAATGGTAAAGGAGATGGAGGTTTATCAATTTAGTACCCCCCCACCTCCCCCAAGTACCCAAATGAATAACAAGGTCCAAAGTTTCCAAATGGGGAAATGGGGGCATAAAATGCCTCCATATGTGACTAATGGCTGTTTGGTGTAATTAGAGATGAAAAAAATTAGGGTTTTGGAAGGTTTTATATGAGTAATATTATTGGAGTACGGATAATTATTTGATTGGATAGTTTGGTGTAGATGCATTGTCAAATGTGTGTTAACATCATGATTTGGTGTTGCTTTAGTTTTGTTGTCATAAATGCAAACCTATAAAATTAATACACAAATTGAATCATAAGTGCTTCATAACCAAATGCCTAAAAGACATGTCTAAATTTAAAGCTCACAACGAGATGTAAAAGTTTACGAACTAAAGATCCAAAATGTTTTGTTGGGTTAGGATTTAGGGTTAAGTGTTTTGTTATTTCATGTTGATAGGAGTTAAATTGATGGTTTGATCTTGTGATGATTGAAGTTGGAGGCAAAGACTACCAAGTAGCCATACAAAATTGTATGAAAAATCACAAGTTTGCTTGTTACAATTACATTCTTTATTATTTGAATTTGATGCATTTAAATGCAATTGCCACATTGGATTACAAAGCAATAACTTGTTGTTCAACTTCATACTGAAATGTTTTAGATTTGAACTAAAATGCTTTGTGTGGGTATTCAATTATTGTAGGTTGAATTGCAACAAGAGTAATGCCTACAAATACACATGTACATACATGATCAAATGTGAATTCTTGACCTTGATTTAGATTTAGAATGAATCACTTAACTTGGGATTCTTTGAACATTGGGATGTCATTTTTGAAAAACAATTTGTCATTGTTTTTGGAGTGTGCCATGTCGCTACTCTTTGACAAGGCATATGTTTTATACTTATCATTTAATAGAAAACTTAAAGAACATTTCTTACATTGATGAAAATTTTACTTCTTTTGAAGCATAAAAAAAAAACCTTTAGTTTATAACTTCAAATTAGCAAAGTTATGATTGTTTGACCATATCAAAGCTCAAAAGCATGAAATATATGGCTTTAGTGTGGTTTTCTAGTTTTTGTGGACAATTGATTGTACATTTGTGCCAATGCTCAAGATGAGAGACCCTTTTTTCAAACCCAAAGAAATGTACCATCAATCGATGCCAATTTTCATCCAATGGGTTTAGGGTCATCCAAAATTTTCAATTGAAGCATGACACCTAGAGTGGTTCATTAGCGCAAAAGTCACTAAAGTGGCCCCATGAGTTTTGAACCAAGGCGGGTATCATAGATATGTCCCATTGCAGGAGCCGGGAGATTGGACGGTGTTTCAAATTCTCACCCCAGTCGGATATGTGCGAACATACCCAGTCAAACAACCGGAGTGTTTTGATATTGAATTATCCCCGACCAGACACAACCGGAGGGGCTTTTGACATTGGATTTGATACCCACCCAATACGGCCTATAACCCTCAACCCGACCATAGCATATACATTAAAGGGGGTCGCATCCCATCCTGCCAAATTTTAGTGAGCAATGGCAAAGACTAGGAAGGAGTGAACAAACTGTAAACGAGTGTTGGGCAGCTCATTAGAAACCGGACCAGACCACCAGCGGTTATCAGGGCGGTGCTTAGGATTCATTCATTCATTCATTCATAACAGTGGTTCTCAAAAAAAAAAAAAGGAAGACCCGATTCTGGCCTGTATTCACGGTTCTCAATTTGTTTGAGAAATCAAATAACCGGCCATGAAAACCATCAATTGGGTCAGGGCGGTTATTAGGGCGGTTCTTAGGATTCATTCACTCATAACAGTGCTCCCCCAATTTTATGTGTTCCCACGTTCCCATGGAAATATTTCTTTTCTACGAAATGAGAAAAAGTGAGGCAATAAAAAAGAAAAGTTGTTCACCTAAAGGGAGGTCCCTGTACTACTCGTGCATTCTCTTGAGATTCGGGAACACCTTTAGGCTCATGCCTTCAAGTGCGCCTCCTTCAGGAAAACGCACTCATCGTACAAAAACATCCCTTACGACGTAAACCTTTGGTCATTTCGAATATCACCCTTCATGCCCTCAAGTGCCCTTCCCTCAAGAGAACGCACTCATCATATGGGAACTTCCTCCCCTACAACGTAAAACCATTGGTCATTTTGAATATCATCTTCCATGCCCTTGAGTGCCCTTCCCTCAAGAGAACACACTCATCGTATGGGAACTTCCTCCCCTACAACAATGTAAACCTTTGGTCATTTCAAATATCACTCTTCGAGTCTTCAAGTGCCCCTCCCTCAAGAGAACACACTCATCGTATGGGAACTTCCTCCCCTACAATGTAAACCTTTGGTCATTTCAAATATCACCCTTCATGCCCTCGGGTGCCCCTCCCTCAAGAGAACGCACTCAAGAGAACGCACTAGTCGTATGAGAATCTCCCCTACAACGTAAACCTTTGGTCATTTTGATTATCACGTTTCATGCCCTTGAATGTCCGCCCATCAAGGGAGTGCTCTCGTTGTAGGGGAATCTCTCCTACAATGTAAACTTTTGGTCATTTTGAATACCTATCATCCTAGAAGAGTATTCTTTTTCAACCCAATGATGCAAGCTCTTTTATGTCCTCATTATGTGATGCGTACAAAGTCTTGGGAATGAATGTTTTCATGGCATCTTCTGGTGTGAAAAAGTTGCAAGTACTCGTGTCGAAAGTATGATCTAATCGTGATGCTATTGCAATCGTATTGGTGACAACATTTGCATGTGAAATGTTTCACATGCCAAAATGTGGAAAGTTCGGAGAATACACACACACACAACACACACACACAAGTTAAAATGCAGGTCAGCATTTTGGGTTACCGTGGTGGTGGTACAAAACTTCACGCGGTGGTTAGAGGCTGTTTTTTTAGTAATTTAATTTAATCAATTCTTTTTTTTTTCAATTTTGTGGTTTTGAAATTTTGGTGATTTTTTTTTCCCCATTTAAAAAAATTAGTCAAATTTACATTAAAAATAAGGAAAATTTCCAAAAATTTCACAAAACTTATGTCGTTGAGTGGTCAAAATTCATCACAAATAAACCTCAATGGTGCAAAGTAATATACCTACTTTAGTTGAGACACACACTAAAGGAAAATGGAGAGGATGGGTTTCAATGTATCCGATCAAGGTGTAGTAGAATGTCATCAAAGTTTTGAAATAAATCTTGGTAAAGTGAAATACAATTTGAGATGAAAACTCACAAAATCACCCTTTAAAGAAAGAAAAGAAACCCCATTTGAATATCAATTCAAACCAGCAAAAAGAAAAAAAAAGAAAAAAAAAAGAAGGCTTGTAGTAGCTAAAGGATGCATCAAAGCAAAAGCAATTTATTTATTTTCAACAATTAATTAAATCCAAATTTTTTATTAAATCCAACAACAAAAGGTGCAAAAATAACTCGTAGCTAAAGATCCAAAAGAAAACAAAGCACACAATTTATATTTGAGCCGACCACAAAACAAAACAAACCCGTACACCCAAAGAGATCCAAAGTTGGTTAACTTCAAGTTTCCATTTCTTTTTGTATGTTTTTGTAGAATCCTTTTTTAAAGAAATTAATTAACTAATTAATTAATTAATTAAAAATAATAATAAATATTGTAAAGAAGGCCACACATGGAACTTTCCTTCATCATCATCACATCACATTTATTGTACAATTTGTTTTGTTTTTTTGCTTTCAGCACAACACAAGTGACATCATCACCATGTGTGTTTGCACTACCAACTCTTCTTTTTGCCTATTTCAATAGTTTTTTAGAATAGTTTTAGGAATAGTTAGGTCGCCTTAGAGATGATATAAGCTCACATCATCCTCTATTTTATTTTATTTTTAAAAATTACATTCTTTTTGGCACACTATAATAATGTTTTTGTTGCTTTAAAGTCTCTCAATGGGATCACACAAGTTTAGATCTTATCCAGGGTTTTTTTTTTTCTTCCATCACTTTTGTAATATTAGAAAAATTGGCAAAATTTTCCAACAAAATAGTAAAATTAGTCAAAAAATTTACACGTAAACTAAAAAATTTCACAAATTTTCACCTTTTTTTTGTTGAAAAAAATGGGGAAAAAAACACTCGAATCCAGTGTTTTTAAAATTTTTTGCCACTTGAGGCTGCAAATCATAGGAAGTTGGTTTTTTTTCTTTTGGGTGAGAAAAAGGGGCCAAAGTCGCCATATTTTGAGGGAAAAAAAAGGTTTGAAATCAAATCTAGCATGTCGCCAAAATATTTGG
>Ga0116229_10014483_pt1 | contig 10941 bp, 5 predicted proteins | sample S1TSphgellanicum_3_FD_87313 | JGI IMG/M metagenome (GOLD analysis project Ga0116229, IMG submission 87313) | Host-associated microbial communities from peat moss isolated from Minnesota, USA - S1T2_Fc - Sphagnum magellanicum MG | ecosystem: Host-associated > Plants > Peat moss > Unclassified...
AAGCTGAAATCCTGTCCAAATCCCACACCAATTTCTTAAACCAAAACCAAAATTCGTACACAACCATCATGTGCATTTTGTCATGGTCTTCATTTCCCAGAGTTGGAGTATGACACATTAGATTGATCTTAGTATATGTATGTACAATTTCAGCAAAAATTGATCATTGCAAATACCTTTCATTTCCATTTTGTCATGTTGTGCATTGCCAAAGGCCGTATTATATGATATATAAGATTGATCTTAGTACCTTGAGAGTGCAATCTTAGCAAAATTCATGTACTCATGGACAACCTCATGTGCCAGTCATCACAATATGTAAATTTCCAACAGTAGATTAGTCTTGCTTTCTTTTTCAAAACAAAGTTAGTTTAGTTCCATGAGTAATTGCAGCTAGTAAATTTGAAATTGAATAACACTAGAATTACTCAACAAAATCAAATGAAATGTTGATGAAAACTTCATCACTGGCATTTAACACGCTGTGATGGAATTACTTGCACTTGAGGAATTTGAGAAATTGAAAGTAAGAAATTGGAGTGAAAAATGAAAACAAAATTTATCCAACATTCAAATGTGGGTATTTATTATGTCCAAAATATAAGATATGCAAAAATAAGGGTGCCCAAAGGCAAGGTGTTCATGTTAAAGATGTTGAAGTGTGGTGTCTATTAATAATGATACATGTTTATGTGAATTAGGTTATAGGTACCTAATCTGATTGGGCCTTTTTTTTGTCTTCTTATTCTTCATTTTTGCTCTTTCAACCCTTTTGCATTGTAGAATCTCCCACAACACTTGCTCTTTAACTACAAAATTCAATTTTTTAAAGTTTAAATATTGTGTTTATTTGTTTTGTTTGTAAGTTGATCTCCATCATCATGATGTGAGAAAGACAATATATTTTAAGAAAGAAAGTTAACCAATGATAGTAACAGGATGGTAAATGAAACATTGTTGTAGTATTAATCAAATATGAAACAAACAATTCTAAATTGTGTAGTGGATACCAATGTGCAAACTAAGGAGGTGAGATCACACTACAAGCATCGTAAAATATATAATTATGAACCTTTGAGCTAGGTTCATCATGGAGTAATAAAAATAGTTTGAATTTCATAATAGTGATATCATTCCAATGCTTAAATGCAAATTTTTTGGTTATTTTCATGATAATATTGAAAAACCACATGATCAATATGCATTTACCCTATATTTTTGGAGCTGCAAATAGTTTAAATGTTTAGTCTAATTTTTTATAAATTAGGTTTCAAGTATACAATTGAAAATTCAATTTTCAATTGTTTCAATTTGATGATGCACTAACATGTGTCACGTATTTCAAATCTTCCTTAATATAGTTATTGTTAGGGGGGGAGAATAGGTGGCAGGGTAACTATATGGTAGTCCTGTAATTGAAGAGTTAGGGGTAATGGGTTGTTTTATCCAACTATCTCTCTTGATGTAGGAGGTGCTACTATAGTTTTAAAAGATTTGTGGAGAAAAGATTGGAGAAGCCAGTAGACAAAAAAGTAGGATCTGGACTTGTGGTAGTTGCCACCTATCTAGGTAGTGGGTGGCTACTTATGTGGTAGATGGACTTGAAGGAGAAAAATGAGGGAGAGGAACTTAAGTACAGGTGTGGAGTGTGAAGAAGAGAGTGTGAGAATTGGAGGTAAAACCATGATGCGAATAGTTGCAAACCTGTTGTTCCTAGAGTCCATTACTTGAGTGTAAGTTAGTTGACAAATAGTTTTGTTTTTGGTGGGATTTGTTGTAGCAGGTTCTTATTGGAATTATCTATCTATGACATATCATTATTTGCTTGAACTTACCTATAGTTATTTATCTTCTCATTTTTAATGTTAGAAGCCTTTGACTGCTATAATTCTTTGGGAGGGAACAACATTACACTAAACCCATTATTGACGACTATGACATTTCGTGATCATGTTCTAATTTGATCATGTAGTTGTATGAGCCATTAATTTGTTTATTCGATCACTTTTATTCATCATTGCAACTAATTGTCTGATATGCAAGTTGTAGCTTAATGAAATTAGGATATGATTCATTGACACCATTACCCCCCTCCTCCCAATTTGATCAATTTATGGGTTCCAATTTTGATCTTAACTTTGATTGCATAAAAATTTGGGATTATGTTTCATTTATAATGCATGAAAGACCTTGATTGAAATATAGGTTGATAATTGAATTGCACTTTGTTAAGTACATGGGGAAATTATAATATTATTAGTCAGTTGAATTTTAAACACCTAAATTTATTTTGATAATGTAATTGCAATTAATTATTGTCAATTTTTTCTTTTCATCTTCATTTAATCAAATGTAAAAAATCAAAATTGACATGAAATTGTATGCTTTGATTGTTAACACATGACATTGTGTTTGCATACTCAATGTGCAATGATATCCTAACAAAAATATGATTTCAACTAGATTAATATGTTTAAGCATCAAATTTGGCCCAAGGTAAGGATCAAATGAATAATTAATATACATTAGGATAGAACTATGGGACACATTTGTAATTCGATGACAAGTGAAGATCATAAAGTTGGAAACTATGTGATTTTAATGAATCATGACTTTTTGAATCATAAATTAATGGTCAATTATTAAAAATTATATATAGATAAAATGACAGTGACCTCATTTAGTTCATTTTAAAGAAGAACCTCTTAAAATTAACTTCATGGCAAAATATTTTTCATAAAATAGTTTTTAGAGATTTTCCATCTTTTTTTCTTTCTTTTTTTCAAATTTTCTTTCATCCCATTTTTAAACCTTTGAAGTTTTCTACAAAATTCAATTTTTTTCTTGTTTCAATTGAACATGATTTGAAAAACCAATAATAAATTCATTTACAAACCATATTTAATGTTCAATTTTTTTTTCCTCATAAATGATTTAAAAATCTGTGAATGATGTTTAACTCAATGCATAGATGTTTGAAGATTCTTTAATAGTAAGTGTTCATTTTAAAAATTTGAACAAGATATGAAAAAGAAAAATCATTTCAAAGTTTGGATATATCCAAGAAGATTTAAAATGAACTTGTGTTTATAGTTATTTGTTAACACAATTTGTGACAACTTAAAGTTGTACGAAGTTACCAACCTTTCATGGTGCCAAATAATTAGCAAAGAATTGGTTGTGGTTAAGGTAAAAAATTCAAGATGGCGAAAAACAAAGGAAGAAATGGGAAACATAATACAATTTTCAAATTTGAAAGCTAAAAGATGTTGAGTTCACTTGCACAAAAATTGAAACAACCAAATTGTGTGAAACAAGTTGAGTGGTGCACAAAATTAGTCAGAAATTGTTATACATGAAAAATATGAAGCCCACATACACTGTTTAAGAACTAAATGGTGTAAAATAAGATATAGATGTTCCAAAAAAATCATCTTTTTATGTTGAAAATAAGAAGTCTTGATAACAATAATGGGAGTTTTTGGATAAAAGGAAGACTCTATTTGAACCCAAGAAGCTTTAGGATCCCAAGTGTTTGCATGCTATTTTGGACACAAATGTAGTCAAAATTGGATGTACATTTAAACTACTAAAGTATCACAACTTAAAAATTAATTTAGTTTGATTTTTTTAATAAATAACATTTAATTGATTTGGGCCTCAAAAATAAACAAGCTAAGACAATCATGAATATAAAATTGCTTTCAATGTTTTTCTTTGAGTGGATGTATCTTAAACACATTACAAAGCTTGCTTAAAACACCCTATTTGATAAGAATATACTTTTTAAAACTTAATTAAAAAATTCCACTTGACTTTTGTGGATAATTCAAATCAACACCTAGGGCATATATATTTTCAATGAAAGAAAAATTTATAGCCTACAAATATTATAATTATCACTCTTATTATAGCATAATGTTCCACCAAACGCTTATATTTAATTTAAATATAAAATTTATGATTTTAAGTCAATTTGAAAGATTTTTCTTTTTACGTATATACATTGATGTGAAAACTTCCCTAATAAACTCAAACCAAAAGAGGTACTTCCTAATCCATTTGTCAAAATGGTCATCTTGTGACAAACAACTACATGTTACATACATATTTCAAAGGATTATTGCATCATTTGTATTTTTAACAAATTTAAAAATAATTATCTATTAAGATGTGAACAATCTTTAATTGCACATTTTGATCTCTAAACATTTTTCAATAATAACTACAATCATTCAATTTTTGCTTGTAATGTAATTTTTAACATTGTGGCAATTTTTTGAGTTCATTGTACCATGCAAACACCTTCATCCCATAATTCTTTTGTTGAGCTCTACAACAAAGATGAAATAATATAACATAATCTTCAAGGGAGAAAGACTACCTTAAAAGCTTTATTTCAAAAAGTGACCTTGAGATAGAACATGTGACTTGTGAATGAAATAGAGTACAAGAGATCACAAAAATAGTCAAAGAATTGCCCAAAGGGAATTAGGCACATGATAGAGATGGAATCCTTGCAAAATTTTATCAATGATGATGATTTAACATTAGTGAATTTTTAAAAAAATTATGTTGCAGAAGTTTTGAAATCAATTGCCATACCTCCAAAACTCAACACTAACAAAACTACTACCTTAAAGAAAGGATAGAGCTCATTTCGCAATAATTATCATCCCATATCCTTGCTTGGGACAACCTACCAAATTGTGTGAAAATTGTTTGTCAACATAATGAATGGGTTCTTATGTGAATGATTCTTGCCTTCTCAAACAAGTTTTGTCCATGGGAAAAACATCCTAGACAACTTTTCCCTCACCTTGGTGGCAATCTTGTGGGTTGAGGAGAGTAAGCAAGAAATGGTGGCCCTATTTCTAAATTGTAAAAAACATATGATAGATTTTTTTCATCATTGCAATGTGCACAATGTGTCGTGGATTGTATTGTGCAAGAAAAACCACATTTTGTTGTAATGTCACAAATGGTATTGGCCATATAACTTTGTGTCAACAACATCTTGAATAACAATACAATATTAGCTTTGTTACCTAGATCCAATGTCCATTAGCATGATCATCATATGGAACTATTGAGACTTAAGCCTTACCTTTATGTGATAGTATAGGTACTAGTTATTATTACCCAATCCACCTAGGTTAATAAGTCATGTCCATATGGATTTTCACCAAACAATGATACCTATTATGATAATTCAAGGTTATCAAATGGAAGGATTTGTAGCTATAGTAACTCGTCGAACAAAACTTGAAGAGCAATGGTAATCAAAAACCTCCTAACCAAATACCTTGTCATGTTGTATTTGTACTTAGAATGTTTTTAACACAATAGCAAATAAGTTTTAATTATATTTTTAAAATTAAAGGTTCAATGATAATAGTGAAAAGTTAACCAAACATAGGGTAGACACCTATAAAATAACCTACCCCTACCTAGACCTAGTCATAAATTTAGATATGATCGGTATTGCCATTAATAGTAGTTAGGTTAGTTATATAATAAGGTGCATTGTTGTTCATCAAGATCACTTGAAAGTTAAGCACTATCATCATGAATAATACTTTCACCCATCTTCTTAAGCCTTTACTCCAAGGCATTTTGCATGAATTTTTTTCTTAACTTGCATCTAGATGTTTAACACATTTACAAAAACTTGAATCAAGGAACTTGGAGAAACTTGAGGCATTTACAATTGAGAAATGTGAGGTGAAACACATATAAAAACCTTAGGCAAATTACATAATCTTGAAGTGAACCTCTCAAAAACTTGAATTTTTTTGTAGTAGCTAGAACTTGGTTGAAGAATTTGTTAAACTTCACAAACTTATATAAAAGCTAGTAGACCCAATAGGATTACCATGGTTCTAGGTTGGGTTTTCTTTCAAGTTTCCCTTCCATCTTGTCGGATACACTTCACATGACTGGTGAGGGTTTCGGGTCCTAGGTTGATATTTTGACCCCCTTTGGTGGGTCATCATTGCCCTTTTTTGTGATTCCCATTGGTGGGTTTGTGTTTTTGGGTGTTGTTTCTTGATATGGTGCTGATGCTCTCTTTATTACCTCCTTTTCCCCTTTAGGTCGACTTTTAATTCTTCAATTATGTTTGGCATGGTTTCATCAATAAAATTCAATTCATCGTTTACCATCTAGCAAAACATGTAACAAAGCAACATTGGAATCATACTAGTTCCATGATGGAGATAAATATTTTAAAAAACAGACCTAAGTTCCATTGGTGGCATGGTTACAAAGCTCTTAGAGATATGACCCAAAAGACATTATGTCTGACAATAATGAGAAAATGCCTTTTAATTTGCCTGTTCAAGTTGCAACATTTCAACGTCCGGAGGTTCTCAAGGAGGTTGGTTGGCAAATGAACCTATGCATATGATATGTTATTACTGAATCTTGGTGAACTATTTACTCCATTGGAGGCACTAGAACAGATTCCATAATTTTACAAATCAATGATATCCAAATGTGAGAAGAATTGATGAAAATTTTGCCCCATCAATCTTCTCTATGATATTTGTATAGGTATATGTACAAATATTAAGATTTCCTTGATTTTAAAATCAACCTCAGTAAAAAGTTTCAAATGACCCAACAATAAAATCTTACAATATGTAAAGATTTGACAATGTGACAACAAACCAAGCATGCATGCAACCGAGTAGAATCATGAATTCCTAAGAGGAAAGTGCAGATTAGAACAGTCGGTAATAGTCTGCTCAGAAACTTAGGCCAAACAGTTATACAGAATTAGGCATCCTGAGTTCCTGCCACATTCTCAGAAGCAAGGGAAAAATCAAAGAACAACAATAAGTTACCAGTCAATTCTACGATGTGCATCACACTTCATGCATCTATGATGACATTGTTCTGACTGTTCGAACTGGTACTGTACAATCCTATAGTCATTAGAAAAGATAAAATGCAAGGTTTATCACACACATACACAAATGAATAGCTCTAGAAACAAAGAAAAAAAGAAAAAAAATAGCCTTCTATACAAAGATGGTAAAGCAGGGTCAATTAGGCAAGCAAGATCCAAGGACACCCTTCTGATGTGTCAATTACTCAAACTGATGGTTAGTGATGCTGCTGCAATCGATTAGCAGAGGCCCTGTCTGCAGCTTCACGTTTCTGGGCCCGTTTTGCTCGACGGCCAGGTGGATCTTTTGCAGACTCTTTCTCTTTTGCCTTGATTTGCCTTGAAGAAGATGAAGAAGTGCTTGCTTCATCAGGATGTGAACCAGCTGGCACCCGTGGTCGAACTCCAACTGGGCGTGCCTCACGGCGCCCAGCCCGTACATAGCCATTATCACCCCAGCGACGGTTTCCAATTCGCACATTTGATTTGAAGTAAAACTCATCAAAACAGTCATCTTCTTCATGGTAATCTTCTAGGTCCTCCACCTCTGGTACTGGAGGTGGAGGTTTGAACCATGAAGCCCGTAGCAAAAGACAAACGCTTTCCTCAAACATGTAGTCATTTAAACTAGTATCCATCACCCCCCAAAATCACTATTAAGAAAATAGACTAAACAATCCATGATCCATATAAGACAATTGACAATCCAGATAGTCCTCCCACTTGAACTGTATGATAAGAGATGAATTGCTAACAATCTGATGAACATTTATCACACATTAACCAGCCAACCCTCGTAATACTACTCCAGAGCAGACAATCAGGGACTAGCTCTCACAGGGGAAACATACCTGCCATCAAGTGCCCTATACACATACAATGAAGTGAAGGGAAGGCGACACTGTGGGCACCATGGTTGACTCTTGTGAATTGCCCACTGCAAGATACATGTTATGCTGCAATGATCACATGCCACCTGTCAGTTTCTCATTCAGTACTATGGGGTCACAATTCCAATTCCTGTGAATATATCTTTCCCACACAAAAAACTATGGTCATACTCTCAAGGCCATGCACTGAATACCACACTACCTTGATTGCTGATGGGTTTCACAGCAACTTCACAGTAAAAGAATTCCCAAGGTTTTTACCAGTAAGAATGCTCGCATCCCTTGACCTGTGACGTCTCTTCCAGCTTGATTTTATCTCGGCAGATGGCACAGATGCACGCATCCCCTGATCCTTCACCACTACCCATGTGGGATTTCTTCAAAACCTGGACTTGCCATAGAAAAGACGACAAGAATTGGAAGAATTAATTTCAAGTGATATCTTGCAATGCTTGACTTATGTCTGAACCAAACAATCTATCTTTGAAGGAATGAAAGCACTGAAAAAGTTTGCTGTCCAGGAGGAAAGCAGATATGAACTATGTGCGTCAGTTGAGCCACATGGTATCAAATGTCTCAAGCAATAAAACCATAAGGAAATTCCAGGTTGCTGAACAAGTTGTTGTTTCAACACTGGACAAAAACTGAAACAATCTGCCAATCTGCCAACAAACACAATCAGAAATCTCCCATAACTTACTGGCAAGGAGTTCAAATCGGATGTCAAAACTTCTGAGGGCTCAGGTGTTGTAACAAGATCTGGATACATCAAGACCCTACTGGAGCTCTCTTCATTGCCCGCTTTCATAGTTCCATCACAACCTTCAAGGCAAGTGGCTGCTGGAACCTGGACTGCAGTACTTTCAGTCACAGTGGCATCATCAACCTCTGTGATGGACATGACATTGCAGGAAAGGGTATTCCCTTCCATCTCTTTCCCAGGATGTGAATCCAAGTCCACAAACTGCTGGATGGAACCCTCGCTTCCTGGACTGGGCTTCCGAGGAAGAAGCACTCAGACAGCCCAGGTCCAGCGACAACGGCAGATGCAGATAAAGACTGCCGGGCATCGGAAATACACTTTCCGAACTATCTCCGGATATTTCGTCTTCGCCTTCTACAAAAGAAATCCACAAACTCTCCAAATGCACAATCAACTCCCAAAATCTCCAACACTCAAGCAAAAGCAAGCACAGAACCTGTCTACTTTTATATCTCTCTTTTTCTCCGCCTCTCTGAATGAAATTCTCTCCACATATCAGCGCAAAAACAAAAAGCCAAACCGCTTATTTTTCTCTCCACCAAACCGCTTGCGACTTCCTTTTTTCTCTCTTTCCTCAAGCTTCCGGTACTCAAAAAAAGTGAAACTCAAACGAAATTTCAGAGAACCGGAACTACAATCTTATCGCTCTAACTTAGTTTCTGCCTTCCGAATTAACGTAACTCCGATTTCGATCCAACGTGCGCGCACCGATTGCCATGAATCCTCGCAACGGCAGACGAAGAAGGAGAAGACGAAGTGTCAGACGGAGCAGCGTTTTTAGGGTTCCAAGCAAACGCCAGAACTGCGAGAAAGATGACGAAAAGATAACTTAGCGCCAAAGATATTCTTCCCCGTGATGCCTTTGTGCGTCTTCTTTTGTTCTCTTAAGTGGCTTGCTTTCACACCATCGGATGCAAAAGCAGTAGCGTATTGCCACCGTCCAACAATCGCTAACAATCCATCTATGTAAAAGAAATTATGTGAATGCTTTTTTTGCTCCCAATCAAAAAAATCTACAGTTTCCAGTTTTCCAGTAAATCAGAATATTGTGTCAAAATTTTACACATATGTATACTACACGTGTATATTATACAATGTTTTTCATTTTTGCTTTGTTGATGAGTTGGCTATCCAAGTGGCATATAGTCCTCGGGATTTTGCAACTGCCCTTACCACATATGCAGGCTGTGAGTATAAAAAAAAATTTATGTTCTCTAATTTTTTTGTGACTAGTTATATCAAATTGTGAGTGCAAGTGTCAACTCTTTAGTGTCCATGAGTAAGCGCAAGCAGTGATGAGCACTGGTGACTGCGTTCTCATCTGATCCATGTTTGCTACTCTGATCCAAGGACCTTTCAGGGAAGTTGAACCCCAAATTATGCTCCTCTGCTAGGAAGGTGGACTTACACAAAAGATAAACAATTTTTTTGCATTTGATTGGTTGTACATAATTTTTATTACATAAATTTTATCTTGAACTATGTGCACTATTTGAACAAATGAATAATACACACACAAAAATTGTTTAAATGTGCATAATGGCAATGAAACCTAACCAACTCTAAATTCCATGTGAAAATTTCAATTCTTATTTGCATTTATGAGTTGTGTGAGCCTCTTGTTTTGGTAGTGCCCTCATCCTTCACCGGTATCTACCATTTAGAAAAACTTCTCACCAACTTGAGAATCCCATGAGTGAAATAACTATTTGATAAGCATAAGAATGATGTTAAATTATAACATCACACATAAAACAAACATTGACAGTTTAAACTACATGAAATATTAAATAAAATATGATAATGATTAGAAATTAATTTAAATATTTTTAGTAAATGTTCTACCTAGTACTCTTGCATTTCAAGAAATTTTGGATGTCATTTGTGATGAAAATGAACTGACTTTGAACTAGCAAAACCTTATGCTAGCCTATGAAGATGTTAATAATTTGTAAGATGCTTAAAAGATTCAGAAGAATATTATGTTTTGTGAAGTTCTTACAAATACAAAAGGAGAAAATTGATTAAATTACCATGCGCTCCATGATGGGAGTATGTTGGTGAACACACAACAAAAAACCACAAGTTGTTTTTCATCATTGAAATGTCCCAAAAAAAAAAAACATTTGCAAGTTGCAACATTTTTAAAAATTTATTTCTCTTCTGAACGTTACCCCCAGAAAAAAAAGATCTTATTGATCATAATATTCTTTCAATATTTTATTATATTTTGTGGTTCTAAAACTGATCATTATCCAACACAAATCATTTTGCACTTTTCTTTTTATATGTCCTTTCAGGATCATAAAGGAAGGCACACAATAATAAGCAAGGACAAATGAAAACAAAAGCATGCATCTAATTTAATTAAATACTAAATAAAATAAAATAAAATA
>Ga0116229_10014485_pt1 | contig 10941 bp, 10 predicted proteins | sample S1TSphgellanicum_3_FD_87313 | JGI IMG/M metagenome (GOLD analysis project Ga0116229, IMG submission 87313) | Host-associated microbial communities from peat moss isolated from Minnesota, USA - S1T2_Fc - Sphagnum magellanicum MG | ecosystem: Host-associated > Plants > Peat moss > Unclassified...
GGTGGCGGTGGCGGTGGCGGCGGTGCCATCGCTACTGCAAACGTACCAGAGCCGGGGACCGAGATTGGTCGGTGATCCGTCTGACTCGGATAGTCGTTACCTTGAAGTTTATCGTGGTTCGCCATACGATCGTTCGCGGACCCATCGACCGAATACGGTAGCGTCTGCGCGAATGCTGCTGACGATACGGTCGCCGCTATGAGCGGGGCACTTAATAGCAAGAGTTTCAAATCGGTTTGCCTCCTTTTGGTTGGCTCGATCGTTGTTCCCGGGTCGGAGAGAACATCACAAGAGCGCGAAGAATAATAGCACTATCGTTAAATTATAGGAGTGACCACTCGAGCGCGTTCGAGTAGTATCCAATCACATAATTTATATCTAGCAATCGCCGGAAGCGACGTTAGTCATAGATTGCAACGATGGTGCGAAAAATACGTGCGGGAGCCTGAGACAAGCGACGCGTACCGCGCGCGGGCTACGCAGGTTGCGGTTTCGCATCCTCGACGGCGAGCATGGCGACGAGTCCGCTTGCCGAACGGATGCAATTTCGACCTGCGGCTTTTGCGTTATAGAGCGCGGCATCGGCCGCACGCACGAAGTCTTCGGCGCGCACCTCACGATGTGACAGCGCCGCCACGACGCCGATACTCACGGTCACGATCCCCTCACGTCCGAACGGATACGGGATCGCGAGTGCGACAATATCTGCGCGCACCGCTTCGGCAAGCGATGCCGCTCGCAGTGGATCGACGCCCGGTAAGACCGCCACGAACTCTTCCCCGCCATATCGCGCGACCAGGTCACCGGAGCGTGTGAAGGACGTGGCGAGCACCGTGGCAACCCGTTGTAAACATTCATCGCCGGCCTGATGGCCGTAGCGATCGTTGAAGCCCTTGAAGAAATCGATGTCGAGCAGAAGCACCGCAAGATATGTATTATCGCGCTCGGCGCGTCGCGTCTCGGCGCTCAAAACGGTATCCAACCGGCGCCGATTTGCGATGCCGGTGAGTGAATCCGTGGTTGCGGCTTTTTCGAGTTGCACGATCAAGTCTGAATTCTCCTCAATGAGGACCAACACTCGGACCAGCCGTGCGTTGAGATATTCGACGAGCGCGAAGCTGGCGAAAAGCTCGAATAAGATTGCACCCGAAACGAGCATGTACGCGGCTTTCGCCGTCAGCAAGCAGGTTGCGAAGAGCGGAACGATACCCAGCAGGATCTGACCCTTCGCGTTTACTTTGGACGCGGCGTTGCGTCCGGCGCCGCCCATAATGAACACCGTCTCGGTAGCGAGGACGAGGAGCTGGACACCCGGCCCGACAGGAATGACGAAAACGAGGGCGCCGCATCCGAGAAGGACTCCCGTAGCCCAGCATCCGGTACGATGGACGAGGCACGACGTTTCGACAGTATATCGACGGCGAGCCGGATGAAAGTGTCGCTCATATGGAAGTCGGCCAACGAGGACGATGGCGATCGCGGCAGCCCATGCCAGAAACCAGCTTTGGCCACTCTCGAACCAGCTCGCGATGGCTACGACGAAAAGCGCGATGTGCCCGGCGACGAGCACGCCTTGCTGATCGAACAGAGTCGCAATGAGTTGTCGCTCTACTTCATCGCTCCGCCTCATGTCAAGGGTATCGACAAGTTATTCGAATCAATGACGTAGCGGGGTGCGGACCGAACGGGGCCTTCCTCATTGCCATTGTCCACGATCAGTGAGACTTTTCCGCGGCGACTAGGCGAGGGGTCGCTCGGTTCTCGCGCGGACGCGCCCGTAGCCGATCTTAACACGTAGCACTACACAGAACTATTGTGCACGTAAGGTAGCTTGCGCACGGAGCGAATCAGCAAGCATGAGGCCCCGCCCGATGGCTTGATCCATATCGTAGTAGCGATACTCGCCAAGGCGACCGCAGAATAGAGTGTCGTCTAGCGTGGCGGCGCGTTCGCGATACGAGGTGTAGAGTCGTTGATTGGCAGCGTCCGGGAACGGATATTCGTAATCGCGCGGATCGTCGGGGGTAAACGGCGTTTCCCACGTCAGCAGCGTTCCGCGAATTCGCATTCCGTACGGCTGCTCCATCATGTGCTTCCATTCCAACACTCGCACGTGGTCGCCCTGACTCTTCAACGGATAGTTGATTTGACCAACGGGTTGAAATTGATCGACGTCCGGAAGAAATTCATGGCGACGTCGCTGACCGCGATAAGCGAGCCGACCCATGTCGAAACCGAAGAATTCGTCGATCGGGCCGGTAAAGATTGTGCGGTAGCGCGGGGCAAAGGCGTTTCGCATTTTCAGGAAATCAACATTCAAGAGTACCGGGATCCCTTCGAGCATGCGCGCGACGAACTGCGCGTACCCGTCCTTGGGGATGCCCTGATACGTGCTTTTCTTTAGGCGAGTATCGCCGTCGGTTCGCACGTCGAAGCGGCCGGCGAGGTCGGGCGATAGCTGCGTACAGGGCACGCCCCATTGTTTTTCGGTATAACCCGCGACGAACGTTTGATAGACGATCGCCGGCATCATCGCGAGGCTGGCTTCTTCGAAATTCGTCGGGGTACCGGTGAAAGCCGGCGCGGAGTCATTGCCGACGACTCGATCCATGTATTCGCGTTGAACGGGCCAGTGCTCGAAGCGCTCGCCAACGTGGCTCATCAACGCTGCTTCGTAGCGGAAGAACTCGGCGAAGCGGTTCACGTATGCCCAGATCCGCTCGGACGATGTGCGAAAATAATGCGGACCGTATGTATGAAAGCGAATACCGGACGCGTGACTCTGATCGAAAACGTTGCCGCCAAGATGGTGCCGCCGCTCGAGTACCAAGACGGAATAGTGGTGTTCGTGCAAAGTTCTGGCGATGGTCGCTCCAGTAAGACCGGAGCCGACGATGAGGAAGTCTGGTCTATTCAAAATGCAACCCTGAATGTGATCGGACCGAGCTCACTCGCCTTACGCGCGCATCGCCCGTCGGAGCGCGCGCAACACGACGAAACACCAGCGACCGACAACGTTGCGCGCGCTTCGCGTCGCGACGAGCGCGAAGAACGTGCGGATGGTACGCCTTTCCCGGAGGCTCGTTTCAAAGCTCGCGATGGCCTCGTCGAAGCGCCCGAGCCGTGCTTCGCAAACTCCGATGCGATGATGGATCAGCGCGCCTTTCCTTAAATAGTACCGCACGTCCGCACTAGGATACCGGCCGCGATCGTGCTCGATGCGATCGATCAGCGCGAATTCGTTGATCATCACGCGCGTCGGCGACGCTGTATTCTGCGCTTCGTGCCGACGATAACGTAGCAGAGGACGCATCACTGCGATCGCCGGCACGAGCTTGAACAAGCGTAAGAAGAACTCGGTGTCTTCGCACGCCGGAAGCGACTCATCGAAACCACCCGCCGCGAGGACGTCGGCCCGGCGAACGACCGCCGATGACGGCATGAAGTACATGTCCGGAAGGACCGGGCGGCTTTCGCTTGCGGAAACGACGACGTTCGCACCGGACGGCGCTCGGCGTACGGTTCGCCGGAATGCGGGGTGCGCGCGCAATTCGCTTCGCGCGGCGCGAACGCCACGTGAATCGAACGTGTGAAAGTCCGTAAATGAGAACGACGGGACGGTCGCAGCCGCGAGCGCCGCGACTTGCACCTCGAGCTTTTCCGGCATCCATAGGTCGTCCGCATCGAGCAACGCAACGTACTCGCTGCGCGCGGCACGGACGCCGGTATTTCGCGCGGCGGAGATGCCGCCGTTCGCGCGCGAGATCACGGTGACCCCGAGGTCGCGGGCGATGCCGGCCGTATCGTCGGTCGAGCCATCATCGACCACGATGATCTCCGCGGGAGGAACCGTCTGCGCGAAGACGCTCGCCAGCGTCTCGGCAAGGAAATTAGTGGCATTGTACGCGGGAATAACGACCGAGACGTCCGCCATATGCGCGGACGTCTTTCGGAACGTTCCGCCCTCGAATGACACGTTGCGGATATTCGCGCGCGCGCGGCCGCCTCCGCTTCAAACGTTACGCCGGTCTCTTGTAGTCGTACTAAGGCGCGATGGGCCCAGTCATCCTCGTATGGTCTCGACGAGAAACCACGTCCGTCGCTCGGCTTCGTCGATGAAGTTTTCCAAGACCGATGCCGTTGCGATGTCCTCGGCCTCCTCGACGCACCCGTGTGCCTCGCGCAGTCGTTTCGTGAACGCGGCATTATCCTCGGCGAGCTGTCGTAACATAGCGAGCGGTTCCGAGGAGCCGCCTCGATCGTCTCGCACGCTCGTTAGAGCGGCAACGTGTCCGATACTACGAATGGTGGTCTGGCCAAGCTTTCTGGAACGTTCCGCCAGAACGTCGATCATCACGAAAATCTGGCCGGCTTGATCGTCGAGGAGCTCGTGATACTCCTTGAAGTGCGGACCGCACATATGCCAGTGGAAGCTCTTGGTCTTGATGTAGAGTGCGATTGCGTCGGCCGTCAGCGGAAGGATTGCAGCCCCGGCCTCCGTGCGCTCGTCTAGAGCTAAGTCCGACGAGAGCTGAAACTCCGGTGGTTTGAGGTTATTCATTTACGAAACGAGCGCCGCGTGCTCGCTTGCCGAAGCGATCGCGGCAATCGTCGTTTCCGGGTCGACGATCATGCTGAGGTGTCCGGAATTCACGTGCGTGATGGTGGCTTTGGCACGCTCCGCCATCATCGACTTGAGCGGCGGTGGAATGGCCTGATCGATATCGCCGAGCACGTACCAACTCGGCAGTTTTTTCCACCCGAGTGTGGGCGGCGCTTTGTCGCTCAGCGCCTTCACGGCGACCGGGCGTTGCGTAACGACCATCACCGCCGCGGTCTGCGCGTCGACTCCCGTCGCAAAGGCCGCGCCGAAGTATTTCGAACTGAAGTACAGGTCGGTATCGCCTGATTCCAACTGCACGGGTGTAAACAGATCGCTCGGTGGCGCGGGATATCTCCCGAGCAATTCGAGACAACTATCACCAGCGTCGGGGACAAATGCGTCGATATAGACGAGCGCTTGTACGTTGCCGGCACCTGCGGATGCGACGCTGACGACCGCTCCGCCATATGAGTGACCGACGAGAATGACCGGTCCGGGTATCGTCTTTAGGAAGTCGGCGATCGACGCCGCATCGGTCGCAAGGCTTCGGAGCGGATTGGGCGGCGCGTAGACGGGATAGCCGTCGCCTTGCAGTCTCTTGATAACCTCGTTCCAGCACGACGAATCGGCCCAAGCGCCATGAACGAGTACGATCGCCGGCTTACCGGCTGTTTTCACGTTGTTGTCGGACATAGGTAATTACCTCAATGACTAGCGAGTGTGAGTGGCGGACATGGCGGCCATGATCGCGGCGACCGTCGCTTCGGGGTGCTCGATCATGCTCGGGTGCGAGCCGGGCGTGTGCGAGACGTGCGCTTTCGCGCGTAGGGCCATCTTGAGTTGAAGCGCCGGCGGAATCACCAGGTCGTCATCGCCGACGACGTACCACGACGGCAGCGTCTTCCAGCCTTCGTCGTCCGGCGCTTTATCGGTAAGAGCCGCTTGCGTTAACGGACGCTGTTCGGCGGCCAAAGCAGCCGCCTGCGGTGCCGGCACGTCGGATGCGAAGACCGGACCGTAGTATTTTTGCGTGATGTAGATATCCACGCCGCCGTCGAATGGAACCGCGGTGAAGAAATCCTTCGGCGGCGACGGGTACGGCGCAAGGAGACTGCCCGGGCTCTCACCCGCATCTGGCGCGAACGCGTCGACATAGACGAGCGCCTTGACGTTCGGGCTACCGACCGAAGCGACGCTGATGACGGCGCCGCCGTACGAATGACCGACCAGAATGACGGGACCGTCGATCGTCTTCAGGAGCGTCGAGATCACTCGGGCGTCCGAGGCGAGGCTGCGAAGTTCGTTCGGCGGTGCGTAGACGGTGTAGCCGGCCTTTTGTAATTCGCGGGCCACTGCATCGAAGCTCGACGCGTCGGCCCACGCTCCGTGAACGAGTACGATCGTTGCCTTATGAGATTCGGCCGTTTGCGAACGGCCGGCGATCGGAACTAGCGCGAACAGTGCCGCCACACACAGCGTGACGGTCTGTCCGTAGCGTCCCGCCTGCAAGATTTTGAGTAAGTGCGACATCGGTCTGCCTTTCTGCACGAGACGTCTGCTGAGACCGATATCACCATATCGACGACGCACGATCCAGCTCGATCCGTGCGTAGTTTTTTGTAGAGTTGTGGGCCGCTCGCCCAACTGTGTGGCAAACTGTAGGAGACATCGGTAGCATTGAGCGCGCCGGGCCGGTAATCTAGGCTCATGTTGAGGATATTGGCAGGACCGGTTATCGATCGAGCAGCGCACGTCGCGTTCGAGACCGGCCACACACTGGAGCTGCCCGCACAGCTGTCCGGTCGTCTTGGCCGGCTCATCGTTTCCGTCAAAGAATTCCAAGAAGTCCCAATCGACGCTCGAAGCCGAAGAATTCGTAAGCTCAGCCCGAGCGAGCTGGAAAGCGCGTACGCGTTCATTCACACGAACCATACCCACGGCGTCCGCTTGGCAGAAATTGCAGCGGCCGTCGGTTTGAGCCCCGGTCATTTTTCCCGCGCGTTCCATCTTAGTGCCGGCATGACGCTGACGGCATATGTCCTCAGAACGCGACTCGATACGGCGATGCACCTGATGCGGCAAACGAGAAGATCGCTCTGCGACGTCGCATTGAGCTCTGGTTTCGGCGATCAGTCGACGTTTTCTCGCATGTTCGTGCGCGCCCATCACATCACGCCGTCGCGATGGCGTCGGTTTCACGGCGTCACCGAAGCATAAGAAACGAAGGCGCGGAAGTCTCGTAGACGGAGACGGATACGGAGACGGATTCGGAGACCGTTTGCAGACGTTCGCCAGGGAGTTATCAGCATCGCAAATCAATGGCGTCGAAAGACTCTCCTCGATCAGGCGATAGATTCGAGTGGAGGCATGCGGCGCTGGAACGAGATCTCGCGCGTTCGTGCCAGCATGTCGATCCGCGGCGAGTTCATCGCACGGCAGGGACTGGCCGGTACCCTCGACGACGTTCGCGTCGAAGGATCGACGCGCGATCAGTGTTTGCGAATCACGAATTTCGGATCGCCGGAACGCGCCGCGGTCTTTCGGCCGGATCGTACTTGCATTGAAGAAGCAAACGGTTCGGTGCTCGCGCAGCGCGACGAACCGCGAGCTTCGTTCGATCGCCACACCGAGGCACCGTCGTGGGATCCGCTGCACCTCGCATATATTAGCGGCTACGCCGCCTGGGAGTGTCTCGCGACTCCGTTTTTTATCACCGGCGCGGATTTCCAAACGGAAGAGCTCGCGCCTTGGCAAGAGGATGGCGAGATATGGCGTCGCCTCTTCGTCTGGTTTCCGAAAACGATTGCGACACACGCGTCGCAGCAGACGCTCTACTTCGGCCCCGACGGGCTTCTACGGCGCGTCGACTACTGCGCCGAACTAGCAGGTGGTGTCGAGGTCGCGAATTACTGCACGGAACCTAAGGCCTTCTCCGGGATAACGTTGCCGACACGTCGGCGCCTGTTGAGCCGGGATCTTAAAGGGAACGTGGAACCGGCCCCGTCCCTCATGGAGGTCTCGATCTTCGATGCCACGTTCTGGTGAGCTTCGAGAGCGGGAACGATATCGAAGGCGCGCCAATGTCAGCGCATTGTCATGGCTGCGCTACCGTTTGGCGATCTCCTGAGAAGACACCGCCTGGCGCAAGGCATTTCTCAAGAAGCTCTGGCCGAGCGCGCCAAGATAAGCGTGGGTGCGATTGGAGCTCTCGAGCAAGGAGCGCGGCGTGCGCCCTACCGTGACACGGTTTCCCGCTTAGCCGACGCACTCGGCGTCTCTCCGGAGGTTCGTCGCGAGCTCGAGGCGGCCGCGGAGCGCGGTCGTGGTCGGCAAGACCGACTCGAAGCGCAAAGCATATCGAAGAACAATCTGCCGACGGGCCTGACGTCGTTTCTCGGCCGTCAAGAAGAGATCGCGAGAATCGAGGAGATGCTCGAAACGAGCCGTCTCGTGACGCTGACGGGTTCCGGCGGGATCGGGAAGACGAGGCTCGCGATCGAAGCGGGTCGCGATTTACTCGAGCGGCGGAAGCATGAAGAGGTCTGGTTCGTCGACCTCTCGGCACTCCGCGATGCGTCGTTCGTCGCCGCAACGATTGCCGCCGTTTTGGGCCTGCCGGCTCCTCCGGTGGAGCTTTCGTTGCCTTCGCTCGAGGCGAGTCTCAGAACGCGAGCGTGCCTGCTGATCTTAGACAATTGCGAGCATCTCGTCGAAGTCGTCGCCGAAGTCGCGGGTGCGCTCTTGCGTACGTGCCCGGGAATTTCTATCCTTGCGACGAGTCGAGAGCGACTGGCGATTGAAGGCGAGCGCGTGCATCGTCTCCCCTCCCTCGCGGTGCCCGCGACGGCGCCGGTGACGCCCGATGAAGCGTACGGTTTCGCGTCGCTAAAGCTATTTTTCGATCGCGCGGCAGCCGCGGGCTCGGTACTAACGCTGGCTCCAAAAGAGCTGAAGAGTGGAGCCGAAATCTGTCGCCGCCTCGAGGGGATTCCGCTCGCGATCGAGTTGGCTGCGAGTCGCGCTCCATCGCTCGGCCTCGAGGTCTTGGCGCGGCGGTTGAGCGACCATCTTGCGATTTCGGGAACCAGACGCGATCTACCGGAGCGGCAGCGTACGATGACCGCCGCCATTGCGTGGAGTTACGGGCTCTTGAGCGACGTGGAGCGTGCGCTCCTACGGCGCGCGGCCGTGTTTCGCGGCGGCATGACGATCGACGCCGTCGAGGCGATTGCGGCCGATCGGTCGCTCTCGCGTTCCGACCTGTTGGACCTCCTCTCTTCGTTGTTCGATAAATCGCTGCTGACCATGAGCAACGTTGACGAACGGCCGCGCTATACGATGCTCGAAGTCGTACGCTCGTTTCTCATGGATCAATTGAGCGAGTCCGGCGAGGTCGAGATGGTACAGCGTGCTCACCTGCGGTGGATGGCATCGGTCGCGGAGCTCGCGAACGAGCAAACAGCACGCCTATCGCGGCACGATTGGCTTCGTGAGTTCGGCCCGGAACTCGATAACACGCGAGAGGCGCTTGCGCGGGCGCTCGAAGGCGGACACGCGGATGACGCCGTTCTCGCGGCTCGGATTGCGGGCGGCCTGCGCGCACTCTGGGTCGGAACGTGGCGACGCGGCGAGTGCCAAACATGGTGCCGAGCCGCACTCGAGCGCATCGACGAGGATCGGTATCCGCTCGTTACGGCAACGCTCTTGCGAGCGTACGTACAATGCACGTCCGGCCGTGAGATGATCGCCGTCGCGGACCGCGCGTTGCAACTCCTGGACCGCATCGGCGACCGTCAAGGCCTCATGTTCATCGGCGCGAACGTCGCGCTGGAGCGCAGCAAGATGGGCGACTTCGCAGAGGCGGAAGATGCCATCGCGCGTTCGTTCGCGCTCGCAGCCGATGGCTCGCTATCGGCTCGCGCAGAACTGCTCTTGCTCGAGTTTCGCTGGCAGATTCGCATTCGCACGGGCGACCTCGAAGAGGCGCGACTCGATTTGGAACGCCAAGCGCTCCTCGTTCGGCAACTCGGCGAAGAAGAGCTCGAACGCCTTTCACTGCTGTATTTCGAAGGGTGCATCGAATTCGCCGCCGGTAACGTGAAGCGGGCCGTCGACTTGCTCGAGCGCACCGCGACATCGTGGTCTCGCGAGCAACTCGTTGCAGAGCTCCGGGTTCGGCTAGTTCATGTCGCAGCAGCGCACCTCGCTCAAGGAGAGCTCGATGCCGCCGACGATATCCTTCGCACCGCGATGGATCGTGTCGCGGTTGAGGGCTACTCGGAACCTCTTTGGCACGCGGTACAGCACCTCGCCACGCTTCGAGCGCTCCGGGGACACGTACACAGCGCGGCGCGCCTCGCTGGGTTCGTCGAAAAGTGGGGCGCGCAGAACGACCGCGTGCCCGATATCTTCGGGCGTTCGAGTTTGAAGATTCTCGAGAACCTCGTACGGCAAGAATTATCAGCGCCCGTTGCCGCCGCGTTAATCGCCGAGGGATCGGCGATTCGACTGGACCAAGCCCTCGAAGAGGCGCTTGCGTAGCGAAGTTTCGGACGAGACGGTGTCGAATCCGCGCGACGTGTTCCAATGCCGTTTTTCTTTAGCTCTTATTTTCGCTTGCGCGATGGCGGTCTCTCCCGCGTTCGCTGACGAACGGACGCTCGGCCCGCGCGACGTCGATGCGTTGCCTGCATCGGCCCCGACGTTGACCGCATCGTATGGAACCGACGCGCTCGAGAGCGGCGATCTGCGACTTCCTCCGGGCAAAGGTCCGTTTCCCGTTGTGGTTGTCGTTCACGGTGGTTGTTGGACGACGGGATTTGCGACGCGGCGTAACACCGCGGCTCTGGCGAGCGCTCTTACGGCGAAGGGCTTCGCTACGTGGAACATCGAGTATCGTCAGGAAGGCGATCCAGGCGGCGGATGGCCCGGGACATTCCAGGACTGGGCGGCAGCCACGGACTACCTGCGCTCGCTCGCCAAGACCGAGCCCATCGATCTAAAGCGCGTCGCGATTGTGGGGCACTCCGCCGGCGCGATTGCCGCGCTATGGGTAGCTTCTCGGCCGAAGTTGCCGACCCATAGCATTATTCGGGGCGAACGTCCGCTGGCGGTGCGTGCCGCAGTCGACATCGATGGCCCTGGTGACCTAGGCGCTTTCGTCGGTCTCGATGCGAAAATTTGTCGCCAGCCCGTCGTCGTGCCGTTCATGGGTGGAACGCCTGCCGACCAGCCGTCGCGGTACGAGCAGGCTACGCCGCTCGACCACGCGCCGCTGCACGTCGCGCAGTACCTTATCAGCTCCGTCGTGTTATTGCCCGAGGCGGCCGCAGCTTATA
>Ga0116229_10014486_pt1 | contig 10940 bp, 7 predicted proteins | sample S1TSphgellanicum_3_FD_87313 | JGI IMG/M metagenome (GOLD analysis project Ga0116229, IMG submission 87313) | Host-associated microbial communities from peat moss isolated from Minnesota, USA - S1T2_Fc - Sphagnum magellanicum MG | ecosystem: Host-associated > Plants > Peat moss > Unclassified...
GTTTTCTGTGTCAGTTAAACTGCCCGGACCTTTGTTTTTTTGTTATTATTATTATTATTATTATTTTTTGATGGGTTTTGTTTTCTGTTTTAGTTAATCTGCCCGTATCTTTGTTTTTTTTTTTTTTTTTTTTTTTGTTTGTTTGTTATTTTCTTGTAGTTAGTGTGAATGGGGTTTTAATTTTTTTCATGTTTGAACTCTGAAGAGTTTATAAGGAAAGAGTGTCTTTAGGAGTCTCTTCATATTTTGTGTGAATAGTTTTATGTGTGTGACTTTGGCAGTTTTTATATTGTTTGAGGTGGATCTTGTACCAAATGACAAAGCAACATTTTGAAGACTTCATTACTACATACCACATTATATCAAATGCCCATTTGAGTGCAATAGTACGTAAGGCTCCCAAGAAGAAAAGATTAGACATGAGATCACAATCATCAATACTCTTCATGTTAAGTCATGCTCATGGGTGTAAGTTTGCATCCTAGTTGCAAATAAAGGAATTGTGACAAGATCACAATTACATATCACATTATACCAATTGTCAATTTGATGCTTCGAGTTCAATCCTACATAATGCTCTCAAGAGGAAGAAATTAGACATAAGATTATGGTCATCAATGCTTTTCATGTTAAGTCATGCTTGTGCATGTGAGTTTGCATCCTAGTTGCAAATAAGATAATTGTAACTAGATCAAGGATTGAAACTTCAAAAGCTTCAAGGGAAGTTTCAAGTTTGAAGAGGGATATTTGTTGCTATTGGCTATAGTTTGGTGAAAGCAAGTAAAGTAATGACATTCATTTAGCAAATGTCAATACCATTGCCCGCCTTTGATTCAATAATGACAGAATTGGCAAGCTTGGGCTTTAATAAAATCCTAGAGAGGTTAAGGTGTCATCAAAGATTGAAAGAAGTCATAATAGTACTTGTGATGGTCAATCTATCCCCATTCTTGATTTAGTGAGAACTTGCATGGCGAAAGAAAAAAATTTATCATTGAGGAATTTAGGAATGCTTCTAAAGACTAGAGATTTTTTCAAGTGTCTCATTGATTCCTTTCCTACCTATCTATTTGTTCTTCACATTGCTACACACTACCAATGATGATCAAGTATTTTATTTTTTTCTTATGTTTTCTTATGGTTTCTAATAATTCATCATTATTTATGTCAATGCCAAATTTAATTTAAATTGATATATATTTCATGAACATGAAAAAACACATGTCAATTTATTTTTCATATCCATGGAGAGGGAAAAGGAATGAGGTATTTATAAGATGGAGGTAGTTATTAGGAAAAAAGGGAGTTAATTATTAGGAAAATTAGTAAGAAAGGAAGTAGTTATTAGAAAAGAAATGAGGTAGTTGTTGTTGGAATTGTCTTTATAAATGTTTAGGGACAACCATATGATAATAAAAAAAATTGGAATTTTCTTTAGAAATGTCCCAAGATAACCATACGATAAGAATTATCATTGGAATTGAATTTTAAAATGTCCAAGGATGACCATACAATAAGAATTGTCCTCGGAATTGTCTAGGGAGGACAATACAATAAATTCCAAAAAATTACCTTTATACCAATTCCTCCAAAAACAAAATTATCATTGAAATTAAAATAGTTTGTTTTCTTTGTTAGTCATGTTGAAATCTTTGAAATCATAACACCCCCCACTACAATTTTGGTGTTGTTGGAAAGCCCTTGGTGTTGCATCAAGGTGGTTGCGTATTGTTTAAACCTATGGTGTAAGAGTTATTGCATATTGAATAATTTTGTCAAAGAAAGTTTGATAAAATAAAAAATAAAAAAATAAATTGGAGTGTGTTCTTGGAAAGCCCTTAGTGAGTGAATATGATTTTATAGATGATTCCATAATTTTCAGACCTAAGTTGTGGGAGAAATTGAATTTTTGAATTATTTTTCGTCACTAGAAATTCAATTAAATTACAAAAGTTAATTTTGAAAGGAGAAATAATTGGGTAACAACTTACACATGGGCCAATGGAGCAAGCCACACTAGTTTCCTTGATTTTCAAATGAAGATTACTTCCTTATCATTGGATATAATAATTCTCGGCAAGTGGTCATGATACTAGATTATTGAACATGTGGTTCTTGTTTAGACAAATGTTTAGCTTTCATCTAACAAGGTAGCCACAAAAAATATATACACAAAAAATTCAACTTAATACTTGACTTGCAATCCTCTGGAGAAGAGCACCAATTGATTTTGTCAAAAGCCTTTTTTCTAGCCTAAAATAATTTGAAGTTGCCAATATTACCAAATGATCCTTCCATTGTTTTTAGTTGTGATGCTTGTCAAGTTGTGAATCACAATGTTCTTCCCTGTTATTGGATGAAATTTGTTGCTTGCACATACAAAGAATTCTTTGAGTGATAGGTTTAGAAGAACGATTAAATCAACAAAGTGGCTCATTTTCCCAAGAAAAACTATATCATGGATTATTGAACAAATCAGGAACTTGAACAATACCATACACATGGTGTTGGAAGGACATGTTGAGCTTGGAGTATCATTCTCATATTGACATTGAGAAATGGCCAACACAACCTCCAAGCTTTGCATAAGTGAGCAATCCCTCTTCCCAATGTACATTTTCTAATATTAAAATTTGGTGCGAAGGAGTGATTTAAGTGGAATATTTGCAATAGAATGAACTAATGGTAAGAGCTTGGAATATGAAATATTGTGTTAGATTCATGAACAATGTTTTGATGGGTTGTAAACATAAGAGTGACCTTGAAATACCGACAAGCCTTGAAAGAGTTGAAGGAGGTTTTGAATGCAATATCAAAAAGCCTTGCATTGAAATCCTCCAAATTTTATAATTTTGAACACCCAAGACTCTTGGAAAATCTTAGTTCCAAAAGTGGGTATTCATGTTGAGAGTTGTATTTTCTCCTTTTGAGTGCGAGTCGTACTTTCCTTGCCTTTGCCAAGTCTCACTTCATCTTGGCCCACTTCCTTTACTCATTCTTGATTTATTTGCATACCCAAGGTTAATGTCATACCAAGTTTCATCCATATTTTTAATTTCATCAATATGATTCAACTCCATCCATCCATCATGTATATCCAGTTATGATCCATATGATGAATTTCATTCATATGGACTCATCTAGTTTCATGATGCCACCAAGTTTAGCCATTTGAGTTGGCATCCAACCACAACATAACATATGAAATATCTCCATGTCACCATTTTCATCCATGCTGAAAAGTTTTCATTTATGCATTCAATCATTCATCATGAATGGTATAAACATGCACTCATATGTCTATATGTATATATGATAAGTATAACAGTTGTCTTTTATATTCACTCTCTGATTCTTTTAAGTGGATATAAGTTGACATTAAATTGGTGACATGGGCCCATGGAAAAATTATTTTGTCAATACAATAAATCTCCAACATTTGCATAACTTCCAAACAAATTAATATTTCCTCTTTGCGTTTACTTAGGACACAATTGGTAATAACAATGAAATAGTAGAACAGAGCAAGAAAATTCAATTGGTTGGTTTATATGGTTGCTTGGTATTAATCATATTCAAAATCAATATTTCAGAATTTCCATTATCCAACCCCATTTAACCTTCTGTAAAATTGCTAGTTCTTTGCCAATTGATTCATGAAAAATTGTTGGTTCTTTGATGGTGTCAAAAAAAATTAAAATAGGAGGTTCTTTGGTCATGAAAGTTCTCAAAAAATCAGAGGTTCTTTGATTCCAAAAATTCTGAAATTTTTGGAACCAAAGGTTATTTGCTTTCTAAATTTTTAGAAAAATCAAAGGGTATTATTAAAGATTCAAACAACCACCCAAACTTCAAAGTTGTTACTTACACACCTATTTATCAAAAATGTTTTTCTTAAAATGAAAGCCTTGTGAGGAGGTGTGTGTTGAGAATGAAGTAAACTAGACATTTTGATCTTGGGGCATTGGTCTCAACTACTAAGGATAATGAAAATCATCTTGAAGTTTATTGGGATCCCAATCAACATTTTGAATCATAGATGAAATTGATAGTAACATTTGGCAAGTTGCACTTGAAGGTGACATGGTAATTAATCCCAACATAAACAACACTTTGTAACTGAAATCCTCCCAATTTAGAAACCTTCAAATTAATATTCATCGTTCCATACTCAATTTCAAAAACCCAAATTTGTTGTACATGGAATTTCAAACTATTAGTATTGGGTGAATATTTGATTTTTTGAGAACTTTCATTTTCAATTTTCTAAGCATTGCAGAATCAACGAACCACCAGTTCCAGCTATTTCACAAAAGAACCTCAAAAGAACCAGCGGTTTCATGAAAGAACCAGCAGGGGGTCTGTTCCTGTCTCTGATAACTGCCCAAGACTGCAAATTCCTCAATAGATTAGAAGCAGAATTGTCAGCTACAGTGAATGAAGACAATGGAAAAGATAGAACCAAACCCACTACCCAGAAGACATTTTCACTCCCATATAACAGAGATTCAAACAATTGACGCACAGAGGTGATAATCAATTCCTTGTACAAGAGGAAGACAGAAGCATTTCAGTCCATTCCTCCCTGCTCTCACCTAGATTTGGCTCACAGGGAGAAATGAGATTGTGAATATTTATGTAAGTACATAATTGGACACAAAGGCCATCTGCAGAACACTACTATTGTGTCAAGCACAATACCAACAGTGCAGATGGTGTCTTTGAACCTTGAGAGGTCGTGTACCGTCTGTTGAGAATTTTCTCCTATTGAAATATCAATATGCACTGATATTCATCTCCTATCTGACTGTTGGGTCCTCCAATTTTTCATGTGGTGTCACTCATAAAGATATCTTGGACACCCTCTACAAATGGTTGAGATTTTGAAAAATCTCCATTTTGGGTGTTGTGTTCTGGTGAACAGAAGACAACAAATAGATGGCAATGAGTGGTTCAAGGCCTTAAATGCAATTTAGTCAACTGCTGCTCATAATTATTTGCTGGCCAATTTTACCTGAAAACACAGATGAAATGGATTGTTATACAGGGATCGGACTACTGCCCAGACAGAAGTTGATCCATGGAGGAAAGGGGGCCACCCTGGATGCCAGTGGGTATACGGTGTGATGGGTGCATCTGTCCTACATTCATCAGTAACTGTGCCAGCCATCTTCGAGTTGTTAGATCCTCCTGCAACCATCCCAACACACATGAACACAAGGATTTACTAAAAGTCCCTTTCTCAGAGGAGAACTATGCTTCACCAGCACACCAGAGGTCTGTGGAGAGAACGTGAAAGAATAAATTTACTGCTGGAAAGTACAGTTACTGGAGCAGATCCAAGTTGAATCGACACAGGCATGTTGCAAAGAACAGTCATTCACGTTAAGTCCCATGTGTCCTATCAGAAGTGGACATAGATCCAAGTTTCTGTTATGCAAGGACCAGCCCTGCTACCTTTTATGGGTTCTTTAACTTACAACTTGAGAATATACAAGAGCAGCATTAAAAGCATTTACCCGAAGACAGTTAGTGAAGGTTCCATTTTGAAGAAAGTCAGGAAGGCAATTTTTCAAGGCTTCACATGCCCTGCAAGACATTACACACAGCTCCTGAGTTACTGTGCCACAAGATGCCAATGGGAAAAACACACAGTCCTTCCATTTTAAGATATTGCACATGAAATCTCAATGAATCCTGATGTGGGAAACAATCTTATAGCATTGACTAGCATCTCAAGCCTTTGATGGCAGAAGGACCTGCTTATCCACTTAAATCAGCCAAGATGACCAAAAAGAGTATTGAAGCAAAGTGAGAGAGATGGAGGAATTGAGCTAACCTAGGGTTATCAGAAAGGCGAAGATAGCAGCGGATGATATGCTTGAGAAGGCGCACAGACGGCTGTTCAGCTAGGAGTTGTACCATTGTGGCCAGCACTGCTCCAACAGCAAAAAAACGCTCTGCTGTTGCACAGATGTAATTCAGCCCTACATCATCCAGCAATATCTTCTGCACTATGAACGTGGCAACCTGCCATCCACCTCCAACTGGTCATACTCCCCAACTCCCTCTTTGCCACCAAAAGTCATGGCCTTGGTGTTCATACTCCCCAGCTCCCTCTTTGCCACCATGAGTGTAAAAGAACACCAAGGCCTAACATACAAGATACGCTGCCTCAAGTTATAAACCCTCAGAGAACAGAACTTTCCAACCTAAAACCTAGATGTGCAACTTGAATCGCAAAATAGTTACCAACATGGATGCTCTCAAAGTTCACACTCATCCAAAAGGAGAACCTCCTTCCATCCCAGCAGCAAGCAGTAGACATTCACACACATGGCTTTGATTGAGAGAAATTTATCAGACTCACACATGTTTGGACATGTCAATGAGAATTCTCTTTACAACTACACAAGGGCGGGGGGGTATTAACTCACAGTCTTGGAAAGTTCACTTCCCATCTCCATGGTGCGCAGACAGAGAGGTATAATTTCAGTTGAGAGAAGAAAATTGATGACCTCTGTGTCATCCACCTGTATGGATATCCCACACAATTTACTACTGAAAAAATCTGACAACCAAATTGGCTGACCCTCAACTGGTTGGCAACTATTGGCATGCAGCAACCAACTCATAATACACAAAGGAGCTTACAGTTTACAAGGAACAAGGATGGCATCTCCAAAGCTCACCTTAACAAGGGCACCAATAACACCAAGACTGGTGAGACGTAAGTATTCAAAAGGCCGGGTCTTGCTCACAGTGTTCAGAAATGGATAGAGATAAAGTGGGATGTGGGCTGCATACCACACTCTTTTCTGTCAGCATAATATATCCAGAGTATTTTCAATTCTCTCTCTTGCAAATATTCTTTCTGCCAAACCACTTCATCTGAGAAATCTAAAATTCAAATACAGACCTACTACCAGACTGTGGAGTATTCCTGCTGGATCTTATGATCTCCAGGAGTGGGTATTCACAGGAAAGCAGAGAAGTGCTTACCATTGAGGAAAAGAGTCCGGGTATCAGGATGCGAAGCCACAACCTGCATGGCACAAACAATTAAAGTGCCTTCCCATATTGGCTTTGCATAGGTGATGAAAAGTTACTGGCAAAACACCAAGAAGCACTTATTAAAGAGGAGGAAGGACCTACAGGGGAACCTCTTCTCATCAAATTGTCCAACCTGAAGCAAAGCTAGGGCATTGCAAACACGATTAGAGGCCCCTGCAGTGAGAGTAGGTGGAGAGAGCATGGGATAGATAGAAACAATCTCCTGCAAAACCACACAACACAAAAGAACACCGCAATTTGAGATTTAGCTCTACATTGACACATGTACTTATCTCTTTGCCAAAAATGCATATACTACATTTAGCTCTTGATCAGCAAGAAAACAAGACAATCAAACTTCAACACATACTGCAGGTGCTATTCATGCAATAAGACAGATGAGAGGAAGAGCTTGTAACTATGAAGCTTGCATCCAAATTCCAGGGGTGAAACCATTTTAACCTGTAGAAGTGCTGCTATAGTACCACAGGAATGCCACAACATTGGAGCCAAGTCTGGAAAGGCCTCCCGTTTCTGCCATACACAGCCATTATCAGTTCCTGATTGAGAAACAATATTCAGAGGTATTCCAAATTCTGAGGATCCTTAGTCACATTTTCCTTGCATCTAAAAGCCACATAAGAGACCCACATCCTACCATCCCCAATTGCACCAAATTCATTCAGAAGTATCATCATGTGAAGAGAAATCACTGATCGAACAGTGAGCAACTTGAGAAGAAGAACCATTGACAAAGACTCAAAATCATCACAACATTAGAGAACCCTTCTAACACAAACTTTGCTGCATATTCAAAGGCAACAGATCCTAGGGATTCCCCAACACCCTCTGTGCAAGACGATTAGGTTATTATTGCCTTCCAAATAAGGTTGTAGCCATGTCGCATTGCTGCTAGTGTGAGGGTTTCTTCGGCTGGAACGACAAACCCTAAAAAGTGGCAGAAGATCTTTCTCACGCATTCCGGTACACAGTGGCTCCCTTTTTAAAAACTAAGTGGCGCAAAAGTCAAAACCTAATACAAAGACGTTTTTGATTCACAAAAGAAACAAAGCTGTAATCATGGATTCAAACTTTGCGAAAGAGGGAAATAAAAATTGCGAAGAGTAAGTAGAACCTAAACCCTAAATCTCTGCAGGGAATGAGAGACAGAGACAGAGACAGAAAGGGAGAGAAGGAGCTCCACCTTGGACAGGTCCAGAAGTGCATTTTCTCGCTGCTCGGGGACAATTAACTCCAACACCAATTGCTCCGCACTAGTCATCCTTCTCCTTAATTTTTTCTTCAATGACCACCACCAACACCACCACCAGGAATTTTCCACATAAAACTAAGCTTGCCCGAGCTTTATATTCCCATGTCCGAACGACACACAACTCTGCAACACCACAAGTGCCAGCACTCTGTTTGCCGTTTCTTTCCCTCCTTTTCAGTGCTGGTACTGCTGCTACAAAGATGAAGAATTTATATATCTACGTAAATACAAGAAAAAGAAGAAGAAAACGAGGACGAAGGGGGAGCCATGGAAAGCGCATGGGAAGCTCACCTGCTGCGACTGAAGCTCGACGAGATTGGTCACCGATGCTCATGACCTATCTCTTGCTTGTTGCCGCAAAGCTTGAGCTTCGATTAGGGTTTCATCCATTGGTTTTTTTCGTTTGTGTACTTCATGTTGAGTGTTTGGACATAATTTCATCTAAATTATTTCTCTCATCCATGAAGAGGTTACGAATTGCTTCTTTTCCGTGTAAGTACTTTGCTTTTGTTTTTTTTTGTTTTGTTGTTTAGGGGTGTTGGACATGTTTTTTTTTCATCCAACTCATTTTCTGGGATTCATTCATCATGAGGGTAGTATTTGCTTGTTTCTTGGTCTACTTTGTTGGTTGTTGTGTGTTGGACATATTTTTCATCCAACCAATAATGAATCACATAAAACCTTAACAGATGTTAGGTGATGAGCTCTGTTTTGCATTCTTCATGGAATGGGTGGCACTCGACATTGTTCAGCTTGGAGTGTTGTGTTGTCTTTGGACAGGATGCATAATGGAAGACGGTGGATGGCAAGTATAAGGTAGAGCTTCCAATTGCGAGAAGCTAAGTTTTTTGATAGCTGAGTCTTTGAGCTTTGGGGAAGGAAAGAAGATTGTGAGTAGGATGTATGTGTGCTTCAATGTTTGAGTTTTGTAGAATGCAATCTGTTAGTTGTTGTGGTGGTGGATGAATACCCTTACAATTGATTGAGCCTCCGGTAGAGGACTATGTTTTCTTTCCATTGCACCATAGCCTTTTTTGGAGGTTAGACAGATTAGATGGACAATGTAGGGACCAAATGAAGAAAGTGATCAAGGTCTAAGGGGTTTTGAGAGCATTTTACATGATGCTCAGTTTTTATGTTTACACCATGTAAAACCCATGGACGAAATCTCTCGTCTCAAGGTCCCTTATTTTTATAAAGCTCCCATCCTAGGGTTTTATCCAGTGTTGGGTGGTTCTCAAATGCTCACCTGATTTTTGATTCGGTTCTTAGCCCAATTTTCACAATGAGAATCAATTGACACCTTTACATGTGAGAACCAAATTGAGAATCGAGTTTAGGTTCTCACATGAATAAGAACTAATCATGAGAACCAATTCAAAATGGTCATGCGAATATAACAAAGGAATTCGATTGGTCAAATCAAGTCTATGTCATTGGGAATGGACGCCTTAGAAAAGATCCTAATAGCCATTTGCTTGATCAACAATGGATGTGAAGTGTCATCTCCATTCACTTGCTTACTTGTTGGATTGCTAAACCTTATCCCTTGCCACCTTTCTATCATAATTGCACTATCTTTCAACTTGTTGCCATCACCAATAATATTCCAAGCTTTCAATGGTCGTTGAAAGTAATGTGAGCTATGTACAAGAGATCGCCACCAATATATTAGCATCCATTCTATGTATGGGGTGATGAGTCCATTAAATTTAGGATCTACTTGAATGCTAACTTTCGGAAAGGAAATAGTTGCAACTTACATTACAAAAACATTGGTTGCAAATTGCAACAAATCTTCAATTTTTGATTTTTTTTTTCAAGGTATAAGGTCCAAACCCAAACATAGGGTTTTGATTTTGGTTGGTTTGTTTTTAATTTGAACTTTCCATTTCAACTTTGAATTTAATTTCTCGTTCTTCCATTTGTTGTTACAATTTATTTCTTGCATTAGTTATTTTTGTTTATGGGGTTCTTGAAAGGTGTTTTGAAGGAAGGCATTTGAGAACGGCAAAATGTGCAACAAACTTGAAAAGACAATTGGGGAGGAGCAACACAAACTACAACTTTTGTTTTGATTTTTATCTACATTTTTTTCAGATTTTATCAATGAGTTTTTTTTAGCCTTGTTTGTTTTTGCTCTTAACAAATCAAATCATGGGTATCAAATACCAATTCAATGTAAAGAGCTGAAGTTAGATGTCATTTTCCGTTATGAAATATGACACAACAAAAGTTTTATTGTGTGGTGTGAATTTATGACTCATAAATGAAACTTCATTTTTTTCACTTTACACTATCAATTGTTTTATTTTGTTTGCAAACAATCAAATTTCCATGCATCTTCTCAGTCATGACCTTAACTTTTATTTACACTAGTGTGAACCCGGTGCATAATGCACCCGTGCCTCCCCCCCCCGCCGTTACTTACTTCGGACTGGAAGCAACCTCTCCTCTTGCATGGTTGTTTTGAATGCTCCCCGGAGCTGCTAGCCAGACGTCATCCAAAAAAAAAAAGATAAAAAAAGAAGCAAATACGTAGCCTTAGATTTTTCTGCCCATTTCTTATTTTTTATTTTTTATTTTGTTTCTTCATTTTTGTTAATTTAAGAGA
>Ga0116229_10014490_pt1 | contig 10938 bp, 9 predicted proteins | sample S1TSphgellanicum_3_FD_87313 | JGI IMG/M metagenome (GOLD analysis project Ga0116229, IMG submission 87313) | Host-associated microbial communities from peat moss isolated from Minnesota, USA - S1T2_Fc - Sphagnum magellanicum MG | ecosystem: Host-associated > Plants > Peat moss > Unclassified...
ACCAATTTCGAAAGAGGAAAAAAAAAAAAAAACCAATAAGTCAAAATAAAGCATGAATAATTGATGACAACATGTTATTATGATGTTACAGCAACAGTAACGATTTGAAATTCTGCCTAGACAACAACAAACAAACTACTTTGGTTGTTATTCCATCAACGTCAACTAAGGAGAAAAGACAAAAAGGAAGTTGCCTTACTTGCGCCAATGGAACTCATTTCTCCTTGCATCCTCTCTGGTGAGGAAAACGTAGCACCGAGAGAAGAAGAAGAAGAAGAAGAAGAAGAAGAAGAGAAAGTGGAAAATGTTTTGAAGATTTTCTTCTTGTTGCTCTAGTTGTTGCAACCCCACTTTGGGGCCAAGTGTGAGAATGCAACTCGCACTCCCAAAAGTGGGAAAATGGAGTCCTCCGGGACTCCCGAAAACCCAGAAGACAATTTGAGGGGCCAAATCTCCTTGCATTAGTGTGTTCTTTATATCAATGAAAAGGTCTTGAAGTGTAGATGCCCAAAATGGCCTCGCATGGGCCATTTGGACATTTGTAGCCCAAGTTATGGACAAAAGAAAGGCCGGGAGTCAAACTGCCAATTTGACTCCCGACCACTAAAAGTCGGGAATCGACCTCTTCCTGATGTCGCCTCAAGGAGTGCGACATGGCGTTGAAAAGCTCTCAATGAGAGCTACAACTTTGTTTTAGACCTCGTCCCAATACGAGTTCAGGGTGAGGAGCTATGAGCGTCCAAAGTCCCGAGACTTTAGCCTGGGACAGTTTCGGGACTCCAACTTGGGAGTCCCGGGAAAAAGAGCCATTCGGATGTAGCCTTCACGGTGAGACGCAGCAAATACTATATGGGGGAAGGTGGTGGCTTCCCCCAAGTCCGGGCCGTGGTGAGTCTTGTGTGTCAAAGTGCCCGTGGCTTGTCCCAACACCCAAGGGTGTTCTCGAATGCTAACAAACCCTCTTGTGGTTAGTTTTGGATGCAGATTCAAGCTTGATAATCTAGTCCCTCTTCCTAGTCTAATCCCGGGACTTCTAGCACACCCTTCTACCCCTTTTAGTGCTGGAAGTCGGGAGCAACCCCAAGTCCCAACTTTCCGCAACTCTACATAGTTGGACCCTCAAGTGGGTTCAACAAGGGACTTAGGAGTGCGTCACTAGTTCTCACCAACAACAGAATCCCACTACAAAGTTTGTTGGCCAAGGCGTTTTTAGTAGCGTGGTGTTAACTGGATCGATGTAATATGCGAGCGCAGACATGAAACAATGGCGGGTAGCGGCCGTGGTTCGCTTCTTTGTTAGCTTGCAAGGCGGTCACGCGATTTGACCTTGGTGCACCAACATAAGAAGAAGGATGGGAGATGTTGCTGAACAACCGGTAGGAAATGCAAAAACCACCTTCCATTGGAGATGCAAGGGCTGGAATCCGACCCACCACCACGACCTCCCTTCTTAGCTCCTCCACTCCTGTTTGACATGATGATCTCACCACCGCTCAGTTGTTGGGAGCTACTCGGATTAGCTCTTCGTCTCATAGCACATCATCCTTGTAGCGGCAATAGCAGCAGCAGTTTTCCTCCCTCTTCGCAATGCACATAGAGAAGAAGCTCCTCCTCTGATCAAAACAATCTTTCTTTCTCCTTCTCTCTTTCTCCCTCTCTCGCTTTCAATGCGACACTTTTGGTACACACCCAATTCTAGCTTTCTGTTCAGTTCTCTCTCTCTCTCTCTCTCTCTCAACAAACTGGAACCCAACAATACACAAAAACCGGATCGACAGCAGCAGCAAAGGAGCGAGGAATGGAGGGACCCAGTGTAGTAACAAGCATCAATAGGGATTTAGAGTATACAGGACCACCACCACCCACAATGCAAAATGTCCCTATCTGCTCCTCCTATGAGAGACTATTGTAAAATGTGCACCACACCATGTGCCCCATAATCGACAACAATAACAGCAGCAAAAGCAATCAACGACATCAATCAACAGCACCAAACACCAGCAGCAGCATCATCATCACAACCACCTGCAAAACAACAACAATAACAACAATCTAGACTGCTGCTGTTCCTCATCTTCTTCTTCTGTGTCACTACCAGAACACTGCAATCCACCATCCTCCTACTCCTTCTCCTATTACTACAGCTTCTGTTGTTGTTGCTGGTTCTGCTGCTGTTGCTGTTGCTGCTGCTGCTAGTTCTACTACTATTGCTTGTCTTGTTCATTGCCATGATGATTATATTGATGTCTTCCATTGCAAACAAAAAAAAGATCAACAGGAGCATCATCATCAATTCTCCTCCTCCTTTGCTGATATAATACAGTTTGTAGCAACAGCTGTTGATGTTGTTTGGTTGCTTGAGTCTTCTTCTTCTTCTTCTGGTTTCTTCTTCTGTTGCCGCAAGTCAGGGCCAGAAGAAGAAAAAGAAGAAGAGGCGTAAGAGCGGGTAAAGCAACAGGGCAGAACCACACATTCTGAATGTGGACACAGTGGCCGTCATCGGGATGAATGAAGGGACGGATGATGGGACGGATGACGATGGATGACGGGACGGATGGATGGAAAGGACGACTGGACACCATTGCAAGCGGACAAAACCAAGGATATTATATAAGTAGATTGACATAGCTACCCGAATGACTAGTTATCTTATTGATCTAGTTAATATACTAACCACCTACCTTACTAACCTAGCTTCCTTATTAATTACATACCTTACAAACTTAACCACTGTACTAATTACCTACCTTACTGACTAGCTACCCTACATACATAATCATTCTATTGACACAAGTATTTTACAAACTTAGTCACCTTGATAAGGTAACTTGTTTCTTATGTACTAACTTGCCTATCTATTTAACTACCTATCTATTTATGTTCTTTACATAGCCAAATACTTAATTAATTACCTACTCACTTTTTCCACCCTCACTCGCCCCCTCTCAATCCTACCTATTAATTTATTATGATTTGCCTTAGTTCATGGATGATGAACATAGCTCCCCATATGTAAGTATTATAAACAATTTATAGTGGAAACAATGCCATAATTGCAGCCATTTTGGTTTAGTTAATGCATATTTTACTAAATTTTGTTTATTTAATTTATCATTGAATGGACATTACAATACATCTTTTCATGTAATTATTAAATGCATGTATTATTGGATTATGGTTTAAGTTTAGGGTCAGGACACATAAATTAATTAATAAATTTTTCACAAATGTATAGTAATTAACCTAAAGTAGGCTAAATTTGGGGGGAAATTTTTAGGGTTTACACATATGTGAAGTAATACAATTGCATTCTATATCTTTTTCAAAAAGAGTGGAAAAAATTAGGTTGCAAAGATCACACAAAGGTAAAAGACATATCTTCTCTTTTGGTTTTGTATGAAAATTATTTTATTGTTTTTAAAGATTAAGGTATTTTCTTTCAATTAATAAATATTTGTAGTTTAAAACCTTTAAATTTTGGTTTCTAAATTTTTTCCTACGTTCTTTTAAATTTGTTTATTTTGCATAATATAATTTGTATAGTTTTTTGGGTTTAGGGCATATATCACTAGGATTTTTTTTTGTTAGGGTTTATATAGTTAGGGTTGTAATAAGGCTTATGGAAAAATATCATTTGGATTTTTAGGGTTATGTTTTATGATTTAGTGGATAGGAATTTTGTTCATATATTTCAGAGCCTAAAGTTTATACTTTAAACTTTGCTCATTGTATTGTTTTTGATATTATCACTTGTTTAAATTTATACCATAATTATGAATCTCCTTTGTTTCCATATGTTCCATAGTTGTTAGAGTTTAATATTTTTTAACTCACTTTTGTATGAGTTACGATCTTTTAGGGTTGCGTTTTCAATTGGGATTATAAACTTCGGTGGAACATTGTCATCTTTTATATTTTCACAATTTAATCTTTTTTCATTTCCTAATTATTGGATATAGAAAAGACGTCAAATTTCATTAAATATACAATCATAAATAAAGGTTTTATATCTTTACACAAATATTTCATATTCAATATCTTTTTGTAGTTTGATTTTTTCATACCCATATGCAAATAATGCATTGACTCCCCAAAACTAGTGTGGGTTTTTTGGCCCAAGGCAGGTATTGCATTTTGCACCTTTCAAATAGTGTGCATTAATTATCATTATGTGGGTATTATTACATGGGGTTTTTAAACATTGTGAGTTTAAAGTACAATCCAAGTATTACATATGTGAACATTTTAAATGATGGAAGGTTTAATAGTTCAATGTGGTATTTGCCAAGGTTTGTTTTAATATATGGGTTCATAATGCAAATATTATATGTTATGTACATTAGAACAATAGGTATTTTTTACCATGATATGGGTATTGTAATGGGAATTCCAAATCACAACATTGATTTTGAAGGAACCATGTATGTATTGCATTTTGGGTTTTTGTTCAATGATGAATGTTTATAAAATTATAAATTATCTTGGTGCAAGAATTTGTCCTATTTCCTTCAATCATGGGAAGGGTTCCAAAGTCCCATTCCATTCATGTCCAAAACCCCACCAAGTCCCCTTTCTCAAACAAGGATTTGATATGGAGGTCCAGAATACGCCATGGAAGGCAAAATAAAGTGACCATTCAATTTGCTTATGTTCCATTTGCTCGCATTTCAGAATTCTTGGAAAGTGAACGAAAGGATACGAGCACCCCTGTGGAATGGAATGTTCACAAAAAATTTTCCAAGACAAATGGATATTAAGCAACCAACTATCAAAAACCACCTCGAGCATATGTGGTAAACATTAAAGACATTAACCTTTCTAATTTCTTTAATTCATTGATTTTCCATCTTGCACCACACTTCAAACATAATGAAACTCACATCAAAGTGTCCAAAGTTTCCAACTTCAATCAACAACCACTTTGATAACAAATAAAATTCAATAATCCGTTATCAAATCAACCAAGAACTAATTTTGATATGTAACTTAATCAAAAATTTGATTTTGGTATATGACCATGGTTTTCAAAAATTTTGAAATTTTCAATAAACCACATTTATAGCCATCAATATTTTATTGATTCTTTCATGAAAATTGTTGATTCTTTGATGTTTTTGAAATAACAAAAACTTCGGGTTATTTGTATTCTATTTAATATCCAAAATCAATGCCCTTGCCATTTAAATTAAAAAAACAAAAATTATAGCTTTTCAAAAAATTTAAATAATCACACAACACTTGTAAAAACTCCAAAAACATTTGGGTTAGTTGTAACCTTATATCTCATCTTTAGACTAAACCAAGGTCTGTTTTATTCAAAGTGAACATTTTCTAGGTTACATATAGCTCTAAGAAGCTTCATGTACAAAGGTGAAAATAATAATGTAGATGGTAATTCCCCATGACCCCAACACATTAAATGCTCAAAAGAAATCACGTGGAAGAAAGAAGGAACAAAGGTTGAGGTTTGAGGAATAAAAAGAATTGTTTTTCCTAATTCCCAACTTAGTAGTAACTTAATAAAAAATGTTTTCTTGGCCTCGTTTAAGCCTTGGGTGAACCAATTGACAACACCTAAATGATATTGTGATAAAAACTAAAAACCCTTACTTTTCTTGGGTTGTTTCTAAACATTATTACACATTCAACCATTAGATTAAATCAAGTTCCAATTCTAACATTTCCCAAGTTGATGTAAGCTCTAACTTTTAAGAGTCTGGAGTCATTCAAGAAGGTTAATATATCAACCTACTAGTGTAGTTGTTGGTTTATTTTAGCCTCTCATCTAGTGATGGGCATAATTCTTTGTCACATGTTTTTTTGATGGGCATAGCTGTTTTTTATTTTATTTTTCTTTTCAAATTGCTTGTGACATGTGCAAAAATGAATCTGCAGCTCTTTTATTCTTATTTTTTCAAATACCCATAGCTAATTGTTATTAAAAATCAAATACCCACCCAACACTGGTAGTAACCTCGCTTGCTTTCAAAGGGGATGATGCACACAAGACAACCTAAGGATGGGGGAGATGTTGATGGTTTGAGTGGTGGAAAAATATCACACAAAAAATTATCACATGGATAAGCATTCTGGTCGTTTTGATTGTCAAAAAATGATAGCTCAACCAAGAGGCAGAGCAATCTATGAGATTTGTGTGATTCAAAGCACCACATCAAAAGACTTGTGGTAGAAAAACCATACTTTTTGATGGCATCAAACAAACAAAAGATAAAATGAGGCTTCTTGTCAAGCTAATCCGTTAGCCACACTACTTTAGAGCATCGTAATATGTGACCCTGGAGAAATATTATTTCTCGCATCCAAGTTTAAGTTACTTCCTCTTTTCCAACCCCACCCATAAAACTGATATTGGGACTGCAAATAGGTGGGAGATTAATACCATAGTACCTTTTCATGTTTGACAAAAAAAAATATTATTTTTTAAAATATCGATTTTTTTGAAAATTAAAGTCTCTTCCTGCTGAAAATTTAAAAAATTATTATTTACTGATACCAAAATTTCATAGGATTCCTGAACTAGATAATAGCAACCCACTTGGACCAATCAGACTACTTGTTTAACCAATCAAAAACAAGGAATAATCAATAAATACAATTTGACTGTGTTTATTAGACTGCTCCTCCTCCAGGGCTCCTGTACGAGGCTCCAAAAGCTTCGACTTTTTTCCAGGGTCACAACATTCTTCCACTGGATTGCCTGGATATGACATATGACTACTACACCTCATGCAAGATTTCTAGTGCAGGGTCACGTACTGAGCTCTGGTGGGGATGTTCTTAGATGGTCCAGTTAGAGGTAGATTTCTTCCCACACTTACAGGATTTCAAAGAACTCTTATAATTGTAGCCAGTAAACATAAATGTGGCGACACCCTCCCCCAAAATAACAGCTTTCTGTAACTTGTAGGCAAATTTTTTTAATTTTTAAAATGGGAATTTGTGACATTTTTTTTCCCATTTTCAGAAAAGTGTTTTGCCAAAAAAAAATCAGTGATATTCCCACTGGCCATAAACCATAGTATGCAATATTCCAAAAAATCCCTGGTCCTTGACGTGGTAATAGGAATATTCCAGTACGAGTGGTCAGATCGTCTGGACTTTCCGGAATATTTTGCATAACAAAATGTCTGGGTTATTTAATCCTCGACCACGTGAATATTCCTATTACTAGGGTCAAGAGAACCTCGGGGTTTTTGGATATTCTTAAGGCGAGGGTTAAGAAGCCCGGGTAGGCTTTTAAACCCATGCTAAAAACCCATAAATATGGAATACCCAAAGGGCCATACATTTACCATACCCGTTGCTTCAAGGAATATTCCATTATTTCAAGGTAGAAGACAAATTCTTTTTTTCCCTAGAGCCCATGATTTCAAAGCCCCTAGCATGGAGTTTTTATTCTAGAAAAGGCTATTTTGTTTTGAGAATATGGTTTTTGATTCTAGGCACAAGTTTTTTTATAATTTTGAGCACACTAGGAATCAAAAACTTGAAATTGTGCCTTGAAATTGAATGTGAAAGCATTTGAATATTCTTATAATTCAAATTTATAAACATGTTCTAATTGCACAAGTCCAAGCTTCGTGCTTAGAACAAAAAACCCCCCTTATTGAAATAAAAAACCCCATGTTAAGGGCTTTGAAATTTTGGGCTTTGGGAAAATAAAATCTTCGTTATGCTAATGGAACTTACCTCATGTTAACGAAATATTCCTTGGAGCAAGGGATATGGTAAAAGTATGGCCTTTTGGTATTCCATGAATGTGACCCAACTTTCACCAATGCACCATTGAAAAAATAGGGTATGGGTTAGTTGGGATGAACCCCAACTCTCATTGAGCTAAAACCCACTTCAATATGTTCCAATCTAACCCTTATTTTCACCTGACCTACCCACCCTATGTGACACATGACCTAGAGGTGTTCATGAGGCAAGTATGTAAGTCACATAAGTCATGAGGGGTTCAAAAAACACCCATGAATGCTTGCATCTTAAACAATGCTCTTTGGAGTGCAAAGGTGAAATGAGTAGAAGGTGGTTCATTGAGTCAAGCACAAAACTACAACTAAGTTTGATCGATCAATTGGAGTTCAATGCATGTAGTTTGCAAAAGGTTCATAAACTCATAGTGATGATGCTAGCATGTGAGTTGTTGCTAGAGTTGTCAATGTTCTTCCTTAGTGAGATATCCCAAAGATGTCCTTGGGATGCTTCAAAATCTACCAAACATATTGAATATGAGTGTTCAAGTAGAAATTTTGGTTGGGAATGGGACATTTTGGTTAGGGGACATTCTAGTTTGGCTTGAATAATGAAGGAAATACACCAAAATGATATGAGATTGCAAACATGACAAATGAGAACAATGAATAACAACAGGGATGGCAACATGGGTTGATGAGGCTAACAATGGGATGCTTGAAACAACATGACGATGGCAAGGTGATAGAATGATGGGAACAATACGAAATGGTGGGAACAATGATGGGATAATTTGGAATGGTGATAACAAATGATGATAGGATGACGAAAATGATGACCATGCAATTGGAACAACAATGAGGAATATTGAGGATGGTGATGAAACAATGGGAAAAAATGGCATACGGATGAAAAAGATTCCAAGAAACAATAGAAAAATGACAACTACGGGACAATGAAAGCCAATGAGGGATGATGAGGAATGGTAGGGCAAAATGAGGGTGTTGGGTTGGGAAGAAAACAAGGTTTCTTTCTTCAAACAATGGGGGGTTTGGATATTTTTCAGATATTAAAAGAAAAACTTGAAAAAGCATGGGTTGTTTTAATTTGGTGTGTTTTAGTTTCATAACTTAAGAGAAACTAATGAACCAAGTAAGGGTATGGATTGAAAGTTTGCTTAAGAAAAAACCTAATGAACCAAGTAAAGGGTATTGATTGAAAGTTTGCTTAAGAAAAAACCTAATGAACCAAGTAAGGGTATTGATTGAAAGTTTGCTTAAGAAAAAACCTAATGAACCAAGTAAAGGGTATCAAATGTCTGCTTAAGGAAAAACTAATGAACCAACCACGAGTATCATAAATATGTTTAGGAAAAAATTAATGAACTGACTAAGTTAATTAAGGGTATCAAATGTGTGCTTAAGAAAAAACTAATGAACCGATTAACTTAAGGGTGTCAAATGTCTACTTAAGAAAAAACTAATGAAAAGACAAAGGGTTATCTATCATAAGTGTGCTTTAAAGAAAAAAGAATGAACCAACTAACTTAAGGGTATCAAAAATGCACTTAAGAAAAAACCAATGAACCAATGAAGAGTATCATAAGTGCGCTTAAGAACTTAAGAAAAAAATTAATGAACAAAGTAAGGGTATCAAAAGTCCGGTTAAGAAAAAACAAAAACCAAGGAACCAACTAATTTTTATCAAAATTCCACTTGAGAAAGAACTAATGAAACCAACAACCAAAAGCATCAAAAGTGAGGTTAAGAAAAAAGACTAATCAACTGACTAATGGTACCATAGTAGGCAACTTAGCCTGGCTTAGCAGCAAGGTGACTAATTATTAATTTTTATTAATTTTGTCATTTATGTTTTAGTTTGGCACTAAAAATTAAACAAAAAATAAAATAAAATGATTCAACATTACACTAAATAATGTATCAGAGTTTTACATGGTAGTCAAATATTTTTCAGAATTTTTTGGCAAAATTAATTAAAAATTAATTAATTAGTGCCTAATCAGGCTAGGCAACTACTACAGTTTCAAAAAGTGACCACTAGGAATATAAACACTCATCCATGAACTAATAATAAAAAATACATCTTAAGGTCAACTTTTGTGAAAAGAAATCTAGTTAAGCCAATGAGGTTATAAAGGCATAATTAAATAAAATAATAATAAAAAAAAACCCCCCAAGGATCACTATTCCTTATCTACAAAGAACAAATAGAGAGACACACCCACATTCCCTCACCCTAGAATCTACTAATAAGCATGGCATAGGTTGGGTTTAGGGTAAAAAATAAAATAAAATAAAATAATAAAAATCCTTCAATCTCCCCCTAAGTTATATTTGATATTGCTCTTTTTTTTTTAAAATATAAAAAATTTAATCCTGAAAGCACATACATATTTTTCAAGATTGCAAGAGCTTACCCAAACACAAGAAATCAAATTATGTATATGTATATATATTATGTAAATAATCTAAATATATAATAGAGACATATACAAATAAAATAAAATAAAAAAATAAATAAATAAATATATAGAGTATTATATTGATTTGTTTAACAATGATTAGGCCACTAGATTAGGGTTGGGAATTTTGTCGGAGGGCCTCAAAATATGAGAGGGGGTATTTTTGTATTTTTCATATAGGGTACAATAGAGTTCCCATTGTTTACAGCCCTAGAATTAAGGATCTATGGATAAGTAAGAAGCTAGGAATAGGATTGATTGGATAAGGGGGGCTCAAGGGATCCCAAGGGCCTAAGAAGGACCCTTTCCACGATCTTAGTTGGGTCCTAAGGACCGAAGAAAGGGCCTTTTTAGGGTAATAAGGGTCAATTACTAGTGTCCTTTGCTCCGCTCTGAGGCCTCTCTTCTTCTTCTTCTTCTTCTTCTTCTTTCTTTGGCTCCCCGCTCTCGTCTTCTTCTCCTTTCTCTCGCGTTTTTTCTCTTGTGTTTTTCGCGATTCCGCACGTTGTCCGTCGTAGCGAGTTCTGGTCGTCGTCGTCGTCGTCGTCGTTGTTGATGTTGTTGTTTTTGAGCTTTTGTTTTTGGTGAAGGGAATGCTTTTTTTTTTTTTTTTTTTTTTGTTTTTTTTTTTGGGGGGCAAATTTTTTTTTTTTTATAAATTTGAAATTGTTTTTTAAAAAAAAATATTTTACAAAAAAAAAAAATACAATTTCATAATAAGTTTTAACCAAAGAAAA
>Ga0116229_10014491_pt1 | contig 10937 bp, 8 predicted proteins | sample S1TSphgellanicum_3_FD_87313 | JGI IMG/M metagenome (GOLD analysis project Ga0116229, IMG submission 87313) | Host-associated microbial communities from peat moss isolated from Minnesota, USA - S1T2_Fc - Sphagnum magellanicum MG | ecosystem: Host-associated > Plants > Peat moss > Unclassified...
ATTAAACAATGACCACAATTAATGAAGTTCAAAATCAAAAACATCAACTCAATATTAATGATCAAATTTCTAGAATGGTTTTACACAACTCATCATTTCATGTTTCTTTTTGTTTCTTTTTTCTTGGGTCAGCGTGTGTCAACCTTTGATTGAGGTGCTCATTTTTGTCATGCAAAAGCACTTTAAGAGGTTCTTATAATGTGCAACTACCTATGTTTTGTTGCTTGTTCACAATTTGTTTTTCTTCTTCCTTCCACCCTAGTTAACACATTGGGATCCTCATTTCCATGTACCTATTCTCTTGCCCTTGAATAATTCACTTGCCTCCTACCAAGTTTTTAACCTCCAAATGAACAGAAATGCCAAAGAAAAAGTGGCTTCTACTTCACCAAGCTACATTATAATTGCACTAACTCACTCATTGGAATCCCAGCTTGGGCCACCATTGCATATTAAATAGCCACTAGATGGACGTGCATGTGCCAAGCTCTTTTGCAAAACCCCTAACAGCCCAAGCATGTTGTAAAGAATTCACTTTCACTTCATACCCATGCACCACATGTTTAAAATAGGGAGGTTAGTAAACTATTTTATTTATAGATAACATGGCCATGAAATGGAACATGTTAATTTGTCAATTGATATCCATGCGAGTGGGTAGTGAAAAAGCAATGAGATAGTTAAGTTTGACTTTTTTTAAAGCAAACAAACGATAAGTTGAAGATTCAACTCTTGATATAATTCCAAATATAAACTATATCTTAGGGTATTTCCAATCAAGTAAATGATCAATTGTAGGCAAAGAAACCCATAACAAATAACATCACCTATATGGTAGTTGTGTTTGTCCTACTTTTTCCCCGACATATCTCTTTTCATTTGTTCTTTGTATATTTATTCCAAATACCACAACACTCCAAACAAATGGGTACATTCGAAAACAGTGATGGATGAGCAGACCCTAAAATCACACATTGACATCCATTGGTTTGGGGAAAAATATAAGGTCACATCTGGAAGCCAATACTTATGCAAGTACCCTTTCGTTAAGAAAGCCACAACAAACCCTAATGATGCCATCATCCTAACCATGTTGAGCATGTTTACCAATGCTATAACTTGGAGCTTATATGTAACACTTGATATATGACCATGTAAGTAAGAAATATAAATGAGGACACCAAATGAATGATTAGGGGGGGGTAAAACAAAAGATAAGTTCAAAGATGAATGTGTGCATCCATCAAACAATGAATGAACGTATTTCATTTCATCCTCTTTCTAAATGAAACCATAAATTTATTGTTTGTCAAGAATTTTTAGGGCAAAATTAAACATATTGCAAATACACATGATTTCACATTCCTCAAATAATATAATTATTATAACAATGTGGAAGATTGTCTCACATTAGAAAAAATATTATCTTTTGTGCAACTAGTCAATTTGCAACAAAATGGAGTGACTTGTCACATGCAACCATGATGGAATAATCTAACACACATTTTTTAATTGCCATGTCATGTTTTATTAACTCTCTAGTTATGTATGCAACTCGATTACAACTAATGGTGTATGCTAATGTCCAATTAACTATGATTCCTTGATTATTTTCACCCAAATGTATGTCCTAAATCCCCATTGATCACATGTATGACCAACTAATCATCATGAAGATGATGTGGACAAATTAGTGGATCATTAATTACAACATATGACAATGAGACTAAATTTAGGAATGCATTGCCAATTGGAACACGATTTTTTTTTTAAAAATTGGCAATGAATATTATTGTCTCAAATTTGTCACATTGAAATTTGAATCCAACATTAAAACATGTTTGCCAACTAAAATAGTTTGGAATGGAATCCAAATGGAAACCACAAAATGAAATAAATAGATATAAAACATTAGATTTGTATTCACTATTGTCAAGGGGACATTTAATCAAGATGTAGTTCATGTTTTAACTATTAAAATAATTTGCAATATTAAAATTTTCTTTGGATACATCAACCAATAATTTATGAATATAAATATCATTTCATCAACAAAATCAACATTTATTTTAGGGAAATTTATAACATTGTTAAACATTTTAGAAACACATTGTTAGATTAAAAAATATTCAAATTTAATTGAACTAGCATAATTCTTATTTTAATCCATTTAAGTTTGACCATTCTTTACTTTGTTGTGTTTTCTTTGTTGTTAAAAGACTCCATGTGTTAACTTCACATCAATGGGTGTCTTTTTGTGATATCTAATGAGAGATTAAAAATTTATGTGACAATGATCCCAAAAAACTACAATTTGCAACTATTTAATTACATAACATAAGTAGGGTGCATTACACATAATTTTAGTTTCAAAGGTGGTCCAAAAGTTTTTAAAATAAGATTGCAAATGTAAACAAAATTAATTGTAGGTTAAGTAATAAATTTACCCACTTAAACTTATATAGGTTCATGTTGTTTGATTTTTATTTTTTTTGAAAAAACCTTTGGTCATGGTTTTGAAACTTTTAAAAAAATTGACTAGTTCTAGAGTATATGTGTTGAACCCAATTCTTCAAATTTCTAACTTGGGTGCATTCACGATTCAAATACCCTAAAAACTAAATAAATTAAGATACTACAATAGAACAAATATATATTACATTATTATAACTTTAGTGGATTGTTGCATGCCAATACAAAAAAAGACATCTTGTGACATTAATAAAAATGTACATGTTACCCTCCCATAGTGTCACTTATGTCATGCATTTGCTAGAAACAAATGTTTCTAAAAATAGACTTCATGTAAGATTCCCAAAAAAAATTATGATCAATGGATTTTTTCAAAAAATACAAAAATTCAATTTTTACCCTCAATCATTCTTCAAAGTGTGGGAGTGCCATGCATGTAATGCCTTGACATTGTTGATGTGGTATTTGTGGCAACATGAATTTTAACACATAATAATGTGCAATCTTTCATACAACAGTGGACACTTTTTGTTTTTATAACGGCATGCCCAATGGGATGGAAAAACCTAATTCACGTGTCATGGAAAACCCTTACAAAGAAATGATAGAACTTGCTACACAATAGGCTTTCAAGGGAGGGTGCTCTGAGAATTAGGGCCTTGCACAACTTTGTTGCATAAAAATTTATTGTTATTTTGATAACCTTAGGGCCTTATTTACCACATATTATAAGCATGTCATCTATGACTAATCTTGAAGATGTGTGGTAGGGTGAAAGAAGGTGTTTGGTGAACCATTTGCTTCGCCAATCACTAGCTAAGGAGTTACCTAAAATTTTCCATTAAGGTTGAATTCATTATGAGAATTGACCCTATCTATATTGGCCATTTTTCAATGTTTTGCCTATCAATAGTGTACATGTTGAATTCAATTGTTTATAACTTGTAAGGATGAATTGATAGTGTAAAACTTCCAATGATAATTCAATGGTCTACACATAACATCTATTAGAATGGTGTACTTGACTAATGAACAACACAAAAGCACACCACATCAGCACCAATCATATAATTACTTATTCAATTGTGCACTTGGAGCAAACAAAACCTCCAAATTGCGCAAGTAGAAGGTAATATTTGTGTTCATTAGGTCCCACCCCTTGTTTTCTTCTTTGTGGGTTTCTGTATTGGCCTTCTCCAAAGCAATCTTTTCCACTATATGGTTGATCATGTTTCTCCAAGCAACATTTAGCATTTTCAACTTTTAAAATATTCAAAATGAACCCATTTATCAATTTCTACATCATGTTTCACCCAAAACGAAAGAGATTTTGTTGTTTTATACTTTGGCGATACAAAATACAACACATTTAAAAAGATGTGTTCAATAACAATGTTGTCTGAAAGAATGAAAATAAGTGATCCTGACATATTTGAATACCCTATACAAAGTTTTCCAACTGAAAACAAAGGATTGACTAACTAATGATAATGTGCTAGAGTTTTAAAATTCATTTGGTTCAATAAGCACAATAATTAATTTGTGTCAAATATCATGAATCATAGGTAAGATATATTATAATATACAGAAAGAAAGCCAAGTGTGTGCCCTAGTTGTAATTAAAATTGAACTATTGTGCTAGAACTCCTAATTTGAAACCCATCACAAAACCCATAAAAAACAAAATGAACAAATATTATGTTGGAACTTTGTTGAGGTTGGAACCCATCAACAACAAAGTGCATTTACGTTATGCTAAAACTTGGTCTAAAAATAATAGAGAGCCATTGATTGTTACTTCATTTAAATTAACACAAAAAGAACTTGAATAACCCCCTTGCCTGAAAAACACTTCTGGGCTTGCACACAACCCTATTATGCTAAACATTGAAAAACAATGATCCCTTTCAAGCATTTCTATTGATCCTTTGAAATTCTCATGAACTTACCAAACATTATTATACATTTCACTATTAGTTCAATCAGAATAACTAAAGGAAAACATTGAAACCATTGAGTCGAACACTTTCAACAACCATATCATTTCTAAAACACAAGCCAGTTGAACACCCTTTGTATATTAGTACACTAATATCCTAACCCTTGTTTGTATACAAACATGATTTAGAATATCTATGTAAGGGTTTTCAAAATTCAAAATATTTTATAAAGTATTTTTAAAACTCTCAACATGTGATTTACTCTCAACATTTCTACCAACTTATCAACATTATTATTATTTTCAAAATATTTTTTTTCTAATTTCATTTCCCCATAAAATCATTTTTTAAAAATTTTCTGGGTGTAAAGTTACTATGTTTCAACATATTGTTCAACCAAGTAGCTAGGATATTTGTGGATTTTAATAAAATTATATTATTCTAATTCCTTTATACTCAAATGCGGTTAAATTTTAGTAGGGGTGATCATTTACATTGATTTTTTCTCTAGTTCTCCAATATTGTCATATTGGTGGACATTTAAACACATAATCTAACCATAACTAATGCAAATCTCATAGAAGTTTTTCTCCTCAAAAATTATCTATTATTGCATGTGGCTTACTTAAATGTTAAGTGTAAATTGTAAGTTATAATAACTTAAAGCTACCTGCATAGGAATTGAGACTTTCATCAATACTAATAAAAAATGTACCAAAATTAATTTTTGATAGAATATAAGGACAAGATTCCTAGGAACTATTAAAAAGCACGCAATACTAGTATGAAGCAAGTATGAACGTTTAGAAGGTACCCAATGCCAAGATGAGGTTAGAAAATGGATATCATACAACTTTGGAATTTTGAGGAAATATGAGAGACTTTGCATAGGTCATCCTAAGAGAATTGATTGGGCATGATCCTTTGTATGGTTGTCCCTAAACAATTCTAGAAACAATTCACACCTATTTCATTTCCTAACCTAACTGTCTCATTGTTTTTTTAATAACTAGTTCATTCCTTTTCCCTACCATGCAACATGGATATGAAAAAGCAAATTAACGTGTCTATTCATCTCCATGATATTTATATTAATTCAAATTGGATTTGACATTGCATTTACTTCTTTCTTATGGTAGTTTCTATTATTTTTTGAGGTTACTATTACAAGATTATTTTAAAATTACCACTAAAGTTTTGAAATTCACATGAATCAAATTTCCTCATCCAGTTAAATTACACTAATTAAATTATTGATATCTATTTATTTTAACAAAAGTAGTTTGTTTGTTTGGTTTGTCACATTGAAATTTCCCAATCCATGGTGCCCCCTACCATGCTCTTGGTACCATTGGTGAGTATGGGTGCAATGACGTGATTTGTAATGTTTAGACCTATGGAACAATAATACGAAAGTTATTGAATAAATTTATCAATAAAAAATCAATTAGATATTTTCTTAAAAATTAGGAAAATTGAAGCATGCTTTTGATATTGAGTAAAGTAAAGTAGAATTTTATGAAGGTAATTTAATTAATTTTACACTTAAAATGCAAAAGATACAAAATTTTGAACAATTTTTATCATTGTAAATTCAATAACAATTCAGAATTCAAATTAAAGTAGTTGGGTAATAAGTTCACACATTGGGGCCAACATCACATGCCACTAAGTCTATCTATTAAATAAGGTAATTTGACATTTGGTTTGTTTTATTTGTCACATTGAAATTTTCCAAACTATGGTGTCTTGTTACACAATTGGTATTATTGGAAAGTCTTCAATGAATAGGGTTGCACTTATAGTAGGTTGGTTTTGTAATGTTTAGGCCTACACTGCAATTAGAATTATTGAATATTGAACAATTTTATCATTGAAAATTTAATAAAATCAACATTGAGGCATGTTTTTGGTATTGGTGGAAAGTGATTAGTGAGTAGAATTTAGTGGAAGTTATTTCATTATTTTAAAACCTAAGGTGCAAGGGACATTGAACTTTGAATTTTTTTGTCATTAGAAATTCAATATAAATTCAAAATTAAAATTCACTCAGTTGGGTAAGGAGTACACACTTGGGCCAATGGCACATGCCACACCATCATATGTTATGTGATGGTAAACATTAGGTTAATGAGATGTAAAAGGAATTTGTTATGTCGATATGATCGTGGACCAAATTACATTAAGATAATATATTATATAGATGGATAGTCTCATTACATTTTAAAATGGAAAATAATGATGAAACAAATGTCAAGCTATAAACTACATATATAGGAAGAAGTTTTATATGATGGGAGGATATATATCAATTTTATTTTTTTGATTCTAAGGTTTTAATTTGAAAACAAATTACAAACATGAAATTTAAAGAGTTAAGATTGTTAGAAAGTTGATTAAGAAGTAAGCTATACAAGGGGATATATATGTAAGAAGACTATTTAAAGAAAATTTGTAAGTTAATCATGGGTTTAATGTTACATATAAACATGATACATATTTTTTAAAAATTGGATGACATATTGAGGTTCAAATTTAACTCAAATTTGTATGATTAAGGAAAATTATTGTGTATGAAAACATAATGTTAATGGACTACATGTGGTTTATTATAATCATACAACCTAATAAACATTTCATTTTCATACCAAATGCCTATGGATTTAGAAGTTATTTACTTCACATCCATTTGTGTTTTTTTTTCCAAATTTGTGATGGAACCAAAGTGGTAATCATCTTGAAAAATCCGTTGTATAGGTCATTCAATTAGATTATTCAAGTCGAAATTTGGTGACAATTCAAAAACAATGCATCCATCTTATAAAACAATGAGTCAAAAAGGAAATCTTACCTTGAAACTCGAGAATTTCGACAGCTTGCAAACAAGCATTCCTTATTTGATCTGTAATCCTAGAACAGCACCCAAATTGTACAACATGAGATGAACCACATTTGTGTTGTTGACATGGTGGTGGTTGTTATTGCCCCATCATTCACCTTCATCCTAAGATCAACCCAACAATCACAAAACTACTGCAAAGATGAAGAAATTCATCAAGGTTTTGAGTAAGAGCACAAGATCATGGGATGTATAATCCCATAGCTAATAATCAGCACACATGCTTACCGGACATTTTGAAACCGCCCAGAATGGCCAAAACCCTATCCAAACACGGGTTATATACAAGCAAGCCTTTTCCTGCAGCAACAGAAAAATAAGAAGAAATTTCACATATATTTCAAGTCATGCATTCAGTTCCCTTCTCTGGCTTTCTCCAGAGATGTTGTAAGAAGCAAGACCGGCAATAAGAATGGCTGCGCCCACAAAAAGCCTTGGAGGGAGAGATGCCGGTGTTCCTAATAATGGTAAGGGAAGGGTAAAGGACCAGATGGTGAGAGGCACAGCTAGTGTCCCACAGAGGGAGGAAACTACAGCTGATGATTGCTTCAGCAAACTAAGATTGCAGATATTGAATGCCAAGTTTGTCAAAATGTACAGCAATGGTACAAGTGGTGCCCCCTCGCATTCGTTCCCTACTACACCTTCTTTATTCAGAAAACATGCCGCACCTTCCCAGAGATATGTCGGCAGTTGCTGAAAGGGGATCCCTTTCAAATTTGAGAGCAAAGGAAGTAACAAAAGCACAAACAGTGCCTGAAATGATGATCCTAAAGAATTCACCACAAAAATGTCAACTGTCCCTCCTTGTAACCTCTTGGCTGCATCTTGGAAAATGAACTCTTTCAGAATTGATGCTCCTGCAGTGCAAGCAGTTGAGAAGATCATAATAAGTGGCCATATAAGGCTGGACTGCTGCAGTGAATGAGGATTGACTCTGTCAACTCTGCTTGTGACCACGACAAGCACTCCCAAAATTACTAGCAAACATCCCAGAATTTGTCCTCGTGCATATCGCTTCCGCAGAATTGTGGCAGATAGTAGAAGTTGCCATACCAAGAACAGCTGCACTACCCAGAAAAAAGAGCAAAAGCATCAAATGATGTACAAGGACAAAACAGCAAGGTTCTCTGACAATGCATATATCTACAAAGAAATTCTGCATGGTGTTTCCATGGACAGCATTGATACCCTTTGCTCCTAAATTTTCCTCGTCATCATCAGACTCCCTTCATTCACAACACTCACAAACAAGATAATCAAGAACCAATTGTCAATTGTTTTCCAAGAGAACAAAACAAAATCATGAAGGGAGGGAGGGGAGGTGAAACAACAAATTCTCTACCTGATGCAAGATAGGAATGGATGCTCCAGCAATATTAGCTGCAGCTGCCATGCCGGAAGCAATCCCTAAAGCTTCAAGAGCACCCAAGGCAATGAATTGAAGCTTGGGCAAAGCCAACATCTCCTTGGTGACAATACCTGCTTGACAGCGAATGAACAGAATGGTGGAGTACGCGATCACGTACCCAAACGTGTTGACCTGAGCCAAGAAGAAAGGGTACTTGTTCAATGGAACCAAAGCCATTTTGTACAAGACCTTGTTTGCCACTGATAATCCTATTGCAGCTAAAGCTGTGGTTGCTACTCCCAGATCCCTTTTGCTAATCTCCCTCCCCAACACTACTTCAAAATGGTCTCCTCCCTCGGAGTGATTTGCTGATGATGATGCTGATGATGATACCTCAGATGATGATGAAGCCCTCACAACAACAAGAGGCTCCTCCTCCTGTTTTCTTCTTCTTCTTCCATGTTTTTGGGGATCTCCCAATTGTGACCTCAAAACCCTAGATGCGTAGTAGTCGTCTTTGCTGCAGTAGCAGACAACTCCAGTCAAAGGCCATTTTCTTGTGGAACCCTTCGTGGAGGGCGAAGAAGAAGACGCAATCAGGCAATTGGGTGGTAGTGCTGGTGCTGGTGGTGTCAGGGGACTTTGGAGCGTGCAAGAAGGAGAAGAGAGTGAGGAGACGGAAACACTCCTCAAACTACCCATGAAAAACTCTCCCCTGAACAGGGTGCATGCATGGTGAGATTGTCCCAACAAAGCCATAGCTTCTTCAACTCCCCTCTCCTTCACTTAAACAAAAAAACCCCCTTCTTCTTCTTCTTCAGAGCTATCGTTCTTCCAAAGCAAGCTCTTGTTCTTCCAATCTCCAAATTCCCAAAACTTCCCGATCTTAAGCTTTCCCACTCAGATCGTTTTCAAATTGAATTCTTAGACTCATAAAATACACACACAAAAAAACCGTCAAACAGAAACAAAATTCAGTGAGCTTTCCCCAAACAAAACAAACCCACCCAAAAAAGAAAAAAACAAAACCTTGTAATAGAACTATACCCACTGCCACCAGATATGAGAAAACAACATTTCCAAGGAAATTCCCAACTCCCAAAAAAAACCTAAACTAAACAACCTGCTGAATGCCGCCGATCCGTCACAACAATGTCCGGGAAAAACCAAACCTGGGCTTCAAGCATCATCGCCCACCACTACGACTACTAGTAGGTACTACTTACACGGGACACACATGAGCGAAAACCGTCTTCGCAATTTGTCACCGGCTGACGTTTTTGTTTGTTTGTTTGTTTTCTTCGATTTTTTGAAAAAAAATTCCGTCGTTCTTTGCGATATTTCGGTTGCGTAGAATCGCCGAAGTCCTTCGCCTCTCGCGTACGACAAGACACTGCGTGGGCTCGAGTCTCCTCGTCTCGCCCACTTCGCTCCCCGTCGACAAATCACACTTCTCGCCCACTTGCCTCCTTTCATCATCGATTCTGTGCACACCAGTGGGTACGCAATAAATGGACCCCACTGACTATTACCGGGCCCCCCCACTCATATTGCTTTAGAGCTGATTCCATCAAAGTGGGGTTCAAAGTGGACCGATACCCCACCGACCAGTGCGCGCGCCCCATGACACTTTTGGATGGTGGGTATAATTAGTGTGTTGGAAATGGAACACTTCTTTTTGTGCCACAGTTAGGCTAACCCTGATTCCAATCATTTACCTAAGCTTAGAGCATGCACAGTGGTAGCAGTAAACTTGACTGGCCTTTCTAAGTGTATTTTGGATGAAGTATTTGTTATACATCAAATCAAATAGTGTAAAACGGTTTTGGGGTTTGGTATCTACGGCCACGTTGGCAATGCCTTGCATTGTGAACAATGCCTGTAAAAAGAAAATAATTGTTTTCCGTTGGTTGTAACGATTGGCCCAGCTGATAAGATTTAGAAGGTCTATCATTTTATTCAATTTTATAAGTGAACTTTTTGTCAAAGAAATTGACACTGCACCTTGGATGTGTTAAATGTTCATAGATGCTCAATCACGATTGTTGTTTTGTACTGAAATGATTATTTTCAATTAGTTAATTGTATTGATTGGTCCAAGTGATGAGATTTAAATGATGTATCACTTTATTGAGTTCATTTTTCAAACTTTATAAATGAGAATGTGGGAAGAATTGACATTTCATCTTGGATATGTGTTAAATATTGATAGAGGCCCAAAGGGGACTGCTTTTAGACCATCTTTACTGGTGGTCAGCCCCAACATAAAATGATC
>Ga0116229_10014492_pt1 | contig 10937 bp, 6 predicted proteins | sample S1TSphgellanicum_3_FD_87313 | JGI IMG/M metagenome (GOLD analysis project Ga0116229, IMG submission 87313) | Host-associated microbial communities from peat moss isolated from Minnesota, USA - S1T2_Fc - Sphagnum magellanicum MG | ecosystem: Host-associated > Plants > Peat moss > Unclassified...
ACTTTAAAAAATAACAAAAAGGTCTATTTTATTGTTTCACAAAAAAAAAAAAAAGGGGGAGGAAAGGGGGCCCCCCCCCCCCCCCCAACTGGGGAGCCCAAGTCCAAAGTTGGATGACTTTTTAGTTGACAGAAAATGACAAAATGTGCAAATGACGTTCTTCTCCAACGAATCTCAAGTCACTGAATCGGCAACAAGTCAAAAAGTGGGCCAGTGTGAACACAGCACTTGCACTAGTAGCTTGTACCTTCTCCACCTTGAGTGACGCCCAGTTTTTTTTTTTAAAATATTTTTTAAAAAATTTAATTTTGTAATGTATCTGAGGTGGTGATCAATCCATACCAGAATTAAAGAAAATGTGATTATTAAAATAATTTGGATATATATATATATATAATTATTATTATTTTGTCTAGAGTTTTACGATAGATATATGTTTTTATCTTAGTTATCATAGAATAAATAACATTGAAATTGATTCTAGTGTGAAGATGATGATTTAATTTTTTTAAGTTTGAGATAAATAAAGATCGGGGTGATCAAAATTCAATTTGTTAGACTTCAAAAGTCTATTATTCACTTTAAGAAAAGAAAACCCCCCAAGACCCAACACAATGAAATGAATTCAAATATTATACATCTTGCAAAACAAAAATAAAATAAACTTTACATAGAAAATTAATTAATTAATTAATTAATTGTTGCATTTTCAAAAGAAATTAAAACCTCGTGGTGAAATTTTAACTTTTTTTAAATAAAAAAATTTAAATTTAAAAAAATGATTTTTTAAAAAAAACCTCAGGCTTCTTACTAGTGGTTGTATTCAATCTAGGAAACTTTAAATTTGGAATTGAAAACCCTAACTTTGTCTTGGGATGAAGGATATGTCTTCCAAGGTGAACCTCCAATTTACATCGGTACCTTCACATTCTTCATCCAGGCCTCTTCAAAAGACAATGGGTTTTTCTTTTTCTTTTTTTTCTTTTTAAAAATAAATTTTAAACCAGTGTTGGGCGGGTATTTTGATTCCTAAAAACCAATGGATTTGGATATTTGAAAAATCAGAATAATAAACTGTCGGTTTCAATTATTTCAAAATATTCAAATTCAGATCAAGTGTAACCCTAAATTCTAAACCCAGTTAAAATTTAACCCTAAACCCAGTTAAAATTTAACCCAAAAAATGTTAAAATTGGACTAGGAGACACTTATTTAGTCTTAGGATGGGATATTTAAATGTCCAACAGACCCCCAAATTATTTTTGGGGTTTTGTAGGGTTCTCTTGCTTGGGCATGTGAGAACATGAACTTAATGGTTCCGGTTCTTTGGTACCTGAACCACCAATTCAAAATTTTGAATTTCTTGGAAATAAAAAATAATTTTTAATTTTTAAAAAATATTTATTTATTTAAAAAAACTGGTGGTAATAAACAACAACAACAATAATATTATTATTATTATTATTTGGAAACTCAGTTACTAAGTGTGGACATGAGATAGGCATCATTCAACTTTTATCTTTGTCTTCTTCTTTTTCTTCTTCTTCTTCCCATGACACTTTCCCCTAGATTCAAGGTGGACTTTGGAAGCTCCCCCAAGCACCACAATCACCTCCCAAGCTGCATCTTAGGTGGGACTTACATACAAAATGATGGGGGAACCCAACACCCAACTCAACTTGTTGGAGGAGGCAACTTGGTGTTGGTAATTTAGCCTGGAACCCACCAATTAGTACTAGTGTGTCTATCTATGACTTTCTCTCCCAATTGGACACATTTGTCTATGACCATCTACTCATTTCACATTGTTTGTTTGGCCTTGGGTGAAATAGCACCTAAACTACTACTCTAGTAAAGTGTAGGAATTTGATAGGGCCCTTGCCTTTCATAGTGATAGGCTCAATGGAGAGTTTTCTTATTATTATTATTTATTTTATTTTTAAAAAATTTAATTTTTTAATTTTTTAACAATAAATTTATTAATTTTTTCCGGTGCGTGAAATACGTTTTAAGGTTTTGACCCTTACAAAGGAGTTTTTTGTGGTAATTTTTGAAAAAAATTGTATAATTTTTTTAAAAATCAACTAGATTTGTTAGATTTTAAGTGCTTGTTTTTACAGGTTGCCAAATAGCAATAAGGTTACAATTACTATCTTACTTGTCATGTTGTGATTTGATGTTAAATTTTTCTTGTGATAATGACCATTGAAACAACACCAAAAAATAAGAAAATAATTATTGCAATAGTGTACATTAATAATCTGTTCATTTCATTCATGGATGACATAAGTTCATTTGTTTAATTTTCGTGTGTAAGATGATTTTTCATTTTCAAAAGCCACAATAATTGAATTCAAACAAGGTTTCAACAAAAATACTCAATGATATTGAACCTTAAAAGGTAAATCCTATGCTTCTACAAATAAGTCCAAAACTATCACCATTATATTTGACCAATGGTAACAGGCCATTCTAAGAAGAAATATTTTAATCAATTATGTAAGTGAAGAAAATTTGACAATTTGTATTGTTGTATGGACCATGTGTGCAAAATCAAAATTGTATACATTCAATTCTAACACTATAAATCCATATGTATGATTTAAAATTGTGAGGAACAATTTCATACCCATATTCAGCAAACACAAGGTTCAGCTCTAACCAAACAATACAATTCAACAACCTTTATTATTATGGCAAATGTCAAAAAATTGTCATCCAATTCATATTGTCAATTGCAATCCCTCCATGACATGCACATAAAAGCACTCAATCTATTGAATTTCAAATGTGATCAAATATGATTTTTTATAACATTTTGTTTGGAAGCTTTTTGTTCACACATGGTTGTGTTTATTAGAATCACAAGTACCTTGTATCATATATTCATCTTAAAATGATCAATTGGTATGTTAAGGATTGTCATACCCACAAAAACTTCATGATTCAAATAGGCCTTTGTTCTCACATTCACTTCTCAAAGTCTTTAAAAATTCAAGGAGTTTAACCCTACATAAACCACTATTGACCTTTAAATTTGTGAACTTTGTCATCAACATGTCTAGCCTTTGGTTTGTCATCTAATGTTGGTCATCATCATCGTCAAAATAACATTTAGAACTAAACAACTTTGAAACATAAAAATTGACAAGTTGAAAAATCTCCAAATGTTTGCACATACACTCTAGTCATTGCTTTCATCTCCTCCGATGAATTAGGTCAAAATATGCATGTGTGGTGCATGTAATGCATCCTACTATAACCTCCTATCCATTGTTTTTAAAAACCTTCGACAAAAGATGTGACAATGATGGGGGCAAGTTTCTTAGCACAATATGCAAAAAAGTGCAAAGTTATGGGGAAATTGGGATTCAAGATTTGGAATTTCTCCCTTCCTATTGTGCATATAATATTATAGCATTTTTGTCAAATTTTTATACATTGTAATTTCAAGTGATAAGCATTTTATGTGTAATTTTTCCTTTATGTTTTTAATTTCATTTCATGGTGGTAAGATTTTTTTTCAAAGTGCCTATCATTTTACATGCACCAAGTACTCCTCAAAGTGGGAGGGATCTTATGCCTAATTATTTTTCCTTTACTTTATGAGGGATATTTTTAGATATGAGGTGTCTTTCAAATGCACTATGAATTCTCTCAAAGTGTTTTAAGTTTGTAATAAGGTTTACCTTGTGCCTTTTGGTGAGTAATGCCTTTGGGTGGCTGACATTCCCAAAATGTGGGGTTGGATTCAACTAACACCTTTTATTAAGGCCTTTTTTGAAAATGCACCTTGAGTTTTTACCCTACACTAAACGTCTCTTTCCATTATATTACTATCATCACATTTTTTCATGACAAACCATGTTAACAACAAGGTAATGGAAAGTGATTGAAATCCCTCTTGTTATAATAATCATTTTTCATTGGAAAGAGCATTTGGTGTGGAAATCTGTATGTTTTAATGTTCTGAACATTGAATTTTATTTTTTCTAAATGTTCCCATTGTTTTTATTGATTGATGTTAAGTTTAAATAATCACAATTTGACACACAATTCTCATAGCTTTGTACATTGGTTAACATTTGAACTACAAAATTGTGAAGTGATTATGATCACAACTAAAGGGCAAATTATAATTGAGAGTTGTCATGGTAAATTATTTTGTCAAAAATGCCTAATGGAAAGATTCCCAATCAAGCAAAAGGCTTGTTTACTCCTATATTTTTATTCTGAAAATTTATAAATACCTATGGGTTTGTCACTCAAGGTTTACAATTTAAGTAAATTGTGTCAATTTGAAAGATGGAAAGATAAAATGGTTGAATAGTAACATAATGGTGATTTCTTTTGGTTTTGTTGAAAATTGAAGGGAACAAAAACTCAAACATTCAATGAATGTAGGAAGTATAATTTATAACATTTGAAATCATACAACTAGGAAAATAAAAATATCAAAAAATAAGAAGATTTTTTTCTAAAAATAGTCAAGCTTTTTCATTGACTATATGAAGTTGCATTGATTAAATGGAGTTTTGGTGTGCCCCATAACTATTTTGATATTTTCTTTGGAAATTTTTTTAAAAATATATATGTTGCTAAGTTATTCTTAATTAACAATTTTAATTAACATCCTTGTAGTTTGGGGACTATTGGTTATTTGCAAAGAATTAAACTCCAGTCCAAATCATCAAATGCCACCATCATTCAAAGGTTAGTTTTTTATTGTAAAAATTTTGTTAAAGGTTTCTTGACCATATATTCCTCTTTTAGTTTATTATCAATCACTAGCATTATACTTGACTACCTAAGGTTGATATCATGAATTGATGCTTATTTAAATAGGACCCACTTCAAGAAATATTCTTATGCACGAGTAGATTAATAATGAACATAATAAAACTTAATGGAATACATACCAATGTTGGGCAAGTAAAATTGCAAAATAACAAGCCAAAAACCATGTTGAAAACTACTATATATATATATATATAGTGCCATTTTAATGGCATGTTAATCATGGCAAGTTGTGCTTTATGACTAATATGGATGTTGAGAAATCTAAATTGAACCATTGAACATTTTGATTTTGAGTTTTGATTTTAACAAAAGACCTTTAAAATTAAACATGTGTTCCATCAAACATTATTATTTTCACAAAAGAAACCTTAATTTTCATAATATAATTTTTTTTTGATGTTGATTTGTTTTAATAATAAGGAATTATTAGACACACATAAAAAATACTCAAAATATCAAGAATCTATAATTTGATTTTTAAAAAAATTGAAAACTTGAATTTATCTTATGTTCATGAGTACTTTATGGCATGTAAATGTGATGCAATGTAAATGGTGTTTAAAACAAAGTTGTAGCATATAATACAAAAGAATAAACTTCAAAGTATTTAACATGTTTTGGCATGATTTGAAAGTGTGACCATTTTCAAAAGGAAACACAAAAATCTAGTGCAAAATCTTATTTTTAATTAAACCATATTTATTCAAAACTTATTAACAAAGAACATGTGATATATTGGGGAAACTATAGTAAGTAAATGTAATAATTTTTTTAAAAAATCCCTTCTATGAAAATTTTTTTTCACAAAAGGATTATAGTATTTTGAAACAAAGTAAACACATTGGCTCATTGATTTGTGATTACACCCAAATATTAAAAATGAAGTGAAAATTGACCATGAGTTCAAGCCAATTTTCATTAAAAATTTGTTGAATATCACTTACAATGAAATATGGGTTGATATATAACCCACATGGTTTCAATGTGGTGATAATTGACTCATGAAACACTACCTCTTTATTTAAATCCCAAAAAAGGATACGATGACATGCTATTTAAATAAAATAGCATACGGTTTTGAAGTTTTAAGTAGTTCTTTCACAATTGTTGAAAGTTTAGAGATGAAACTTCTTTTTCATTCTTGAGAGACAAGATAAAAAAACTCACGCTCCAATTTTGTTAATCAATTTTTTTCTATGTTAAAGGATAAAATTTTGTGAATTTTTTAGTTGAGTTCTATTTGTTTGTTTGGCTCCTCTTGCGTTGTTGTTTATCTCCACTTGTGTTGTTGTTCATGCCCTCTTGGTTGTTGTTAATGTTTTCTTGCATTCCTCCTTGGGTCCTTTTGCATTGTTGTTCAATCTTCTTGTTATTGTTTGGCTCCTCCAACTTCAAGCACCTTTTTGACCTAGCTCCCATGCATGTTATTTGGTTTCTCTTGTGTTGTTGCTTAGATTTTCATACATTATTGTTCATTTCTCTTGTTGTTTTTTAGCTCTTCTAGCCTCAAATGCCTTTTTGAGCTAATTCCCATGTGTATTGTTTCATTCTTCTTGCCTTGTTGTTTAATTCCTCTTGTTGTTGCTTATCAATTTGGTGCTTCTTCCCACATGCTTTGTATAGGTTTGGGAACAAGGAATTTTGATTCATCATTGATTCATTTTTTGAAGTATGACTTTCAAACTATGCTTCTAAGTTTTTGTTTTTTTGTTTGGATGTTAATGCTCATCTTTGCATTTATTTTGGTGAAACATTTTTTAATGTTCCAAGTTCGATTTTTGTTTGTTATTAAGATTGGTAACATTTTAACATTAGGAAATACAATTGTTGTTTGTAGGATTCATATTTTATTTTTGCATTGCATTACACTTCATTTTACATACTCACCACTAACACTAGTCAATTTGATATATGATGATTCTATGGTTGTTCTTTAGATTTTTTCATGGCTTTTAAAATAAATAGAAAAGGTTTTGGGGATGTTTGAGTTTTTCCTCCTTTTTAGAGAAATATGAGATCAAAAAATTCCATAACATGTTTTTGATGCTAAAACTTAGGTTTAAAAGCCTTCATTTAATATCATTTTATATTGTCCATGAAGAAAGTGTGGTTATTGTTGAAGAATATAACAACAAACCCATATATCCCATGCTTATCAAATGTTATAATCATTTACATCCTGTGTTAGAATTTGCAGTTGGTCGTGCAAATTTAATGGCTTAAGAAAATTAGAATCTGGAATTTTTTATCAAATTGTTAGCACAAATGAGTTGGTGAAATAACTTGTGGGTAAAAAGTTGTAGAGTTTTAGAAAATACCAAGTGGACATTAAAGATTATCCCCTTCAAGTTTACCCACTACAGTACCAAACAATGATGGGGGAAACACGAATTCATGTTTTCATTGTTAGTTTTTTGGCTTGCCAAATATTAAGCATTATAAGATTTCAAATTGAAACAAAAAGGATCTAGAGTTAAAAAGAATTAGAAAAATTTGAAGATTCATTTGAACATGATGAAATTATGAAAGAAAAAAAATCATATATATTTATAAATCATTTTTGGTAAATTTGATGCTAGAAATAATTGAAATGGAAGCAATCACACAATGTGTGTGGTTGAATTCTTGTAGACAAGTAAGTTTTTGAAGTCGAAAAACTAATGAATGTAATTTAATGAGTTATTTTGAAATACTCAAATTAAAAAATAGTTTCAAAAAAAGACTAACCTTAAAACTATTATGCACTATATATCAAATAAATGTCTAATGCCATAAGTTCAATTAACTCACATAAACAAGTTAACACAAAATCACTTCCTTACATAAGGTTAATGATATTCCAAACCAAAATGATCAAAGTATCATATATTGGGACATGATTTTCAATGATATTTTTTGGAGATATGTTTTGATTCTAAAGCTCATAAGGTCAATAAATAGGAAGCAAATAATCTCATTTGTAACCACCAATTGGTAGCCAAATGTAAACATTCCCATAATTGTGTATAACCATTCATTTGGTTTTGTCCTAGTAAAAAATAACAAATAATATATTGTGGGGATCCATCCTTTTGATAGTATCTCCTTATATACAATTTTTGTTATGTGGTTACCCGTGGGGTGCAATTGCCATGTTTTATGTATTTGCCAAAGGATGGCACAAAAAGTTTATAACAATGCGTTATAAATCAATCTTGCAACAATTCCTTAGGATATATAACATGCATTTAACATTTCATTTGATGAGTTTAAAAATTGAATGCCTTTCACAATGATTCTCAAAGATTTTTTTATTTTTTTTGGGGAAGCAAGATTGTTTGTCATGATACTAACCATCACATTGACACATTAAAATGTTTTTTATTTCTTCATTTCCATGTGATATTTGAAGCCCTTGTAAACGTTTTGATTATAATGTCCAATTTCAATTAATAAATAATCAATAGATAGATATTTCAAAAAGTTACAAATTTGGTTTGATGTGTTAATCCAATAGTTCAATCTCTTGCTACAACCCACTTGTGTGGCCAAATCAACCAAATGTGTCCAAATCAAGATCTTCATGGCAAGTTATGCATGACCAATTTATGAACATTCACATTTCACATAATGCATTTTTAACCTTATTTGCACAACTAACATGCATGTAAGTAAAAACCCTCTTTCGTTGTTGTGATGTTCATTAATTTCCTCAAAGTCATAACTAATGTTATTTCCATTGAGGTTGATGATGGATTTTCAAAAAAAAAAAAAGTTTATTATTTAACAACCACACATTTGGTTAATACACTACAATTCTAGCATACACAATTGATTGTTGCTTATAAATCACTTTCATTGTTTTCATTTAATGAAGAACTACAAGACTTTTTTTTGTTGTTTAGTAACAACAACTTCTAAATGTCTAATGGCACCAAAAGTGTCATTCTTTACAATTTATTTTGAAACTCTTCTCATGTTCAACATAGTAAAAGATGAAAATAGACATGTGAAATTACTATCAAATTATGTAACATATATTCATAGGGGTTTCTCTAGTTAGAGATAATAAAGTGTTATTTATCAAGTTTATTATCAAGGCTACAAAGTGGAAAATGCACATGACCCTTTTGTTAGGTTTGTCCATCCTATGGGCCATAGCTCTTTGTGAATGTACACCATTATTTGATTGATTGATTATTTTAAGCAAGAAGACCCTAATTGAATGTGATAGGTATAGAGAAGTGTTCAAATTTTGTTGACTACCTTTTAACAAAATATAATTATGAAGTGAAAACACTTGGAAATCCAAAAAGAAATCGTCACCAAATAGAGGTTTTGAAAATGATTGGGTAGTCCTAAGTTGTAAGGTTTTAACATGTCCTCACTCATGTCTTGCCAATACTTTAGAAGTGCATAGATTGTAACATAGGATGTGAGTCTCACACAAACTTGCAAACATGAGATGTGAACATGGTTACCTAATGCTAGATGAAATATTTTTGCATTTGAAAAGGGTTGGAGCATGGTTGATTGTTCAAACATTAAAAAAAGGAGATTTTTAAAAAAAAAATACAACAAAGACAAGAAAAATTGTGGGTTTTGTGCATTGATTTTTTCTTAATTTTTTTAGAGTATATAGCTTCAAGTGGTCTAGATATTCATGTAATGGTGTGATTATTTTGATCATCATTATTATTTGAATACATTTTCAAAACTAACTTACCACTTTCCTAACAAGTACCTTACTTCCTTCTACTAGCCACCTCCATGGACATGAAAAGGCACATTAATGTTAATGTGCTTTTTCATGTCCATGTTATATAGTAAAATCAAATTTGAGATTGACATAATTAATGATAAAATATTGAAAACCATACAAGAACAAATAAGGGAAATAAAAATGGGGGAAATTGGGGAGGGGGAATTTGCTCAAGTTGAAACCTTGCCCAAAGATTACATTTATGATCATACAATTTAAATTTAAAGGCTAATTTAACTATTAGAATACATTCCACGATTTTAATAAAATGATAATAAAGTTTATATTGATAAAAATCATTACAATTATATCTCATGTAAGATAATTTTAAATATTACAATGCAATTCTTACCATTGTAGATGTTTAAAAATAATAATTTATTTATTTTAATCCTTAAATTTTAACAATGTATAAATCACAAGTATAAATAATGGAAGTAGGAGCTAATGTCGGGTGGCATTATCATAATTGGACATTATAAAAAAAGTATGAATTATATTTATATAAAATCTTTGAATTGACACTATATAACCTTAGATTAATCCAAAGCTTTGTCTCTGGCCACATGGTTCTAGTAAATTTGTAGCTTTTTTCTAAATTACAAATAACAATAGAATAGTTGCATATTTAGGTGTATGTACTAATGGGGGGATTGATATGGTTAAAGGTATTATTGTGATACAAAACCACCCCATATTACAAACAAATTACAAAGGTTAACTCAAGGCTAGTTCTTTTTAGCATCTCTCCCCCATAATAGATTGCTTAAAACCCTTCAACTACCCTACAAAGTGACCATTTCATGGTGCTCTCTATCTTGGTCATAAAAGAGTCCATGTACAAGATCAAATGATCAGATCTCCACATGGACTGAAGAACAAATGCATGGTGGTTGGGTTGGGTTGAGTTGGGTTACCCTAAACCCTAAACCCTAAAAAAGCCACAAAACCCATCATCCCTCTATTTGAGGAGGAGGAGAATCTTTCATTATTATTGGCTTTTTTGAGTGTTGGAGACAACTTGTGAGTGACTTTATTGCCCACTTTTGGGATTGGAAACCCAAAAGGGTTGGCCACACTTTAAGGGGGGGTTTAAAAATACCCAACTTGAGTCAAAATTCTGTTATAGTAATAACCAAAGCATATGGTGCTTGGGCTTTGTACATGCTTTCTTTGGAACAAGCCTCCTTGTGGAAAAAACTAACAATTTGATGATTTGTCATGAATTGTTTTAGGGCTTGAAGAATTCATCATCATCTATCCCAATTACCCACAATTTGTCATGAATTGTTTTTTTAGGGCTTGAAGAATTCATTATCATCTATCCCGAAATTATCCCACAATTACCCACAATTTGTCATGAATTGTTTTTTTAGGGCTTGAAGAATTCATTATC
>Ga0116229_10014493_pt1 | contig 10936 bp, 5 predicted proteins | sample S1TSphgellanicum_3_FD_87313 | JGI IMG/M metagenome (GOLD analysis project Ga0116229, IMG submission 87313) | Host-associated microbial communities from peat moss isolated from Minnesota, USA - S1T2_Fc - Sphagnum magellanicum MG | ecosystem: Host-associated > Plants > Peat moss > Unclassified...
AAGGAGCATTGAGTGGCACTCTTAGTTCAATTCTTCAATCAAGTAGCAATGTTGAAAGGAGAGATGGAAATGAACCTATTGATGTAGTTTGTGAGCCTTTTGAGAAAAAACCCAAGAGATTTTCTGAAAATATTCATGTGTTTTAAGACACACGGGCTTGTTTTCCATGGACCATACAATTGATTGTTCAAGATGACAGGTTATTGCTTAAGCTTAGTGCACAATCTTTAGCAAGATCAAGGGAAAAACAAGTCGTTTAGCTTTCAAGTTTGACATGCTTCAAAAACATGTCAATCATTGAAAAACAAAAATAGTTACATCAAACATTCTCATTGGGGATTATTACTATAACCAAGACACAACACATTGCAAAGACAAAAAAATTGTGGGCACAATTTTAAGTTTGTCATGACCTTAGTGTAATTCGCCCATTTCAGTTGGGATTTTAGAAAAAAATATTGAGTTTATTTCTATCTTGCACATTATCATGCATGGAATACTTATGTTGGAATATGAGTCATTAAGGGAGTTGTTTTTGTTGATAAAGGTAAAACATACCTCATTAAAGAATTGGTCGAATAATAATGGCTAACAAATTGGAAAGGCAATGGACAATGTGGTCCTTTCCAAGGTAGTTTTTGTTATTTCAAAGGTTAATTTTGTTGTTGTTAGTGTAGACAAGGTAATATTATTGATCCTAAAAATTGGATCAATATCCACATATATGTGATGAAGAATTGGAAACACATTATAATTTTGTTGACATTCAAAAGGGTTGAGGTGGGTGCAACCTTAGATAAAATCAAAGGTGTTATTTTGGACACCACCACCTCCTTAAACAATAGACAGTAGTCTCCTACATTTTCATGTGTTGATGCCTCTTTTAAGAGTAGAAACTTGTCAAATGCGTTCTAATGTGCTACAACCTTTTCAAACAGTAAATGATAGTTTTTTGTTTGTTGATGTTCCACCACCTCCTTAAATAATAGACAATAGTTTGTTGTGTTTTCATTTGTTAACACCTCCTCCAATAGTAGATGGTAATTTGGATTGTTTTGATCTCCTACCACCTCCTTAAGTAATTTTCCCACAGGAATAAGATCGATGAGTGATGGTAGGTCATTCTCCAAATCAATAAGTGGCGGTAGATCATCCTCCAAGTCCTTTTTTGCTTCAAATGGTTCTTCTACCAATGTGACACCCTTCCCATTGTGCATTATTGTTGCCCCTTGGGCAAGATGTGCATTTTTGTCCCTAAAGGCCTCCTTGGTCTTATGTTGTCCCACTACTAACCAACTACTATCCACCCTAAGATAGTAAGAGGGTCTTGGCACATTAAGGTGGTATCAAAAATAACACTTGTGGAGTCCACAATTTTACTTTTTTTTAATTTTTAATTCATATGCATATTTAGTGTTTTGGCAATCTAAAATTGTCCATTTGAAAGTAGGAGGCAAGTGGAGTACCTAAAACTTAAACTTATAAGTTTTTAAATTGTGACACATGTTTTGATTTGATCAGTTAGGGAAAAAGTTAAAAGCAAAAACATGGGTTTTTTCAATTTTTTTAATTGGCCATTGTTTTTTAAGGTAATAAAGTCATTTTTTCCAAAAAAAATAATCCTCAATTTTTCCATTTTAATAAATCATGTATTGATAAATTGAAATATTAAACTTATTTGTAAGCCCTTTTTTAACATTATAATACCCTCACAATCAGATTAGGAAATAATTATATATATATATATTTGTTTATTTATTTATTTCACACATGTTTTTATGGACTATGATAGAAGATGTTATGTCATTTTAAATGTCTACCTTGTAATGAATTGATGGCATTTTACTTTCAAATTTTCAAATTTGATTCTAAAAATGTTATAGTTTAGTTAAATGAAACCTTCCTATAATTTTCAATCATATCCCAACACATATTGTACAAAACTTAAAGGTACCCCCCTTAAAACTGCCCTTGTGACACCAAAAAATGGACACCTTAGTATGCCAAGACCCAAGAGTACTAGTATGGTATTGTTGCTCCATGATTCTACCACAAAGAAAAGGCATTTTTGTCCCTCTTCATTATAATTTGCTTGTCCCACTACTGGCCATCCACCCATCATTGGGTAGTAATTCTAATAGGGTTTTGTTGCCCCCACAATATCATGTAAATTTTTTTTTAAATTTCATTTTGGTTTTTGAAAGTGGGTACACACCTCTTTGCTTGTCCATTCACTCACCTCCCTTTGCTAGTCTATTATTGCTTGCACCTTTGACGGTAGTTGTACAACAAAGTTTTCCATCCTTGTCTTTGAACTCCTTATCATTGTCCTTGTCATCATGTTTATTAAATAGTAGTGTATTTTTGCATATTACCTTCCACTCCCAATTGCTACCAAAAGTAGAAGTTTAGTTTCTTACAACATAGAGGTCAATAGTGATAGTGTAGATCCCAATATATAAGCTCTCAAGTTTGGACTAGGCCTTAGGGGCTTGTTACCTTCTTTGGTTAAATTTACCCTCTTTCCTATTTGACTTGGATACTTAATGATATGATTACCTTTTACTTTCCTACCTCCTCTATGTTGTGTGTAAACCAACATCCCACTATTAATGCCTTGGAATATAAGTACTACTTTTTGTACCATTGCCTCTCATCCATCTCACGTTATATTCCATAACACATTTGCACAAACTAAAATTTCAAATCTAGGTTTTTTTCTTTTTCTTTTTTTTAACAACAAACATGAAGGTACTACTGTCATAAAATCTATAATAACTAGCAAGAAAGTTAGTATCATCACTATGTTTTATTTGTTGTAATATTGTCACACACCCTTATTTTTTCAGAACTCACAACCATTAATTTTCCCCTTGAAAAACCCCACTAACAATGAATAAAAGCACCAAAACTTGTAACTTTCCTCAAAACATAAAACAAAACCTCAACCAAATATTGCAAAACCCATACATATTATGGTCTACTTTTTTTCCAAACTACCTTCATTTTGTATTTTCCCAAAACAAACACTTTGAAAACTTCCATAAGAACAAAACCCAAAACCCAACTAGATTTTGAAACTTTGCATTCACAACATGGTAATGTCAACACAAAACCCAAAAAATCCAACATAAACCAAAACTTTGGGAATGTATCCACGGCATGGTCGCTAAATGTTAAACCATGGAATTCGGCAACCTAGTTACCATCAAGGAAAAATGTTGTTAAATAAAAAAGGGAATGAGAAAAAAAGAAAACAAATGAAAGTAAGACTTATTTATTGTTTTCCTATTGTCCTATAGCAACTACCGTCATGCATCAACTATCGTCCTATAATAACTACCATCATGCAACAGCTATCATCATGCACATATCATCATTTGTAGACTTGAAAAAATACCCCTAACTGCTTTCTAACCTTCGATAGCTATTGCCTACCATCTATTGCCTTCAAACCCTTTGTGGTTATTGACTACCATCTATAGCAACATTACTTTCCCTACAATCCCCAAATCTCATGTCTACCTCCTTGTTGTTGCCTTTTAATGGTAGCTACCATCTTCTGGTAGAATGCACTTTATATTCCAAAACTAAAACAAATAGTAAATAATATTTTAACTTTATAAAAGAAAAGAAAAACTAATACATAAAAGTAATAAAACTCTATATAAATTTGATATGAGCTATTCTCCTTTCTTTTATCACACTTTAAGTAGAACACACACTAAAAAGAAATGTTAAAATCCATACAACCTTCAATCATTCTCCATTATGTAAGGACAAATACAACTTTCTTCCATGTTCTTCTCCTTTTTTATCACATAAGAATGTCACATTAATCTTCTAATGATTTAATCATTGAATGAAATCCTTCATTACTCCCAAAAAATAAATAAGGAACTTAAAAAAGATGTTCACCACACAATGGTTTAGTCTTTATCCTTTTAAATTTTCTTATCCTAATCCCTTCCACACATCCTAGTTAAAGGAAATCCATCCATCCTTTATCCACTTGGACTAATTAACTTAAATGGCTTCACCCTTTAATAAATAAAAAATGGTAAGTAAGATATTTATCACTAGTAACTAAATAGTTACTAGGATCCCCTTCTAAATGAACTAGATTAGGATATTATTTCTAGTAACTAATATTATTTTTATTAGAATTCTTCCTAGAATTAACTTTTGATTATTCTGCCTTATGAAGGTAGTTTGTTGTATTGACGGTATTATCATCAAAAAACATTTTCACTCTATAACTCTTTTAAATTTATTCTACCATCTAACAATAATTACCATCTAATGACGATATTACCATCTCCTAACACCTATGGTGTTTTAACTAACACGTGACAATTTTCTACCATTAACATTATAGTTATAAAATGTGTTATTAATCAAAGTCAAGGGCATTAATTCCTTGGAGATGCCCTACATTTCATCAATTATACATACCATGTTCTTCATGAAAAGCTTGTTGTTGTGGATATTCCTAATAACTTTACATATCCAAAGGCTTCCATTTTTTATTAGTAGTTGGAAAAATTTATGTGTCGCATGAATTGTTAGGTTTTGGAAGTTTTGAACCCTTTCCTTTCTTTTTTACACATGTTTGAAAAAATAAAATCACAATATGCTAGTATTAATCTTGAATCCTAGGTACGAATCCATGCACTTAGTCACAATTCATGTGGGTTGTGATAATGTTGTGGCTTTGGTTGTAAAGTATGACTAGAAATTTTAGCTACTTTTGTTAATGGAAGTTTATAAGTTGTCAATGCCAATTATTGTTGGAGAACTTGATGCATTTGGTTCAAGGACTAGAAATGAATATTTGTTTTGCACCATAGACACAACTACAAACATTTTGAAGGACCTTATTGGTAGAAAGTTGTACATTTACCATCAATATCTTGTTGATGAAATAGTTGCAATTACACCTTAACATGGTGGCACATAGAAGAACATAGGTTTCCAACAATTATTACCTGAGTTAAATAAATTTTGTGCATCTTGGCCTCCCAAATCAAAACAAAAAGGATTATCTCCATTGCTAGAATCTTGATTGCACTTCATAGATGTCAGCTTCAAACATAAAATCTTAACAAGCTAATTTTTGTTAACAAAAATTGACCACATAATCCATGTGTTGGGTGCCTTAAGGTTTTTGACCTTGCATTTATATGTGAGGCAAAATTAAATTTGATTGAAAAATCAAATGTTAAATTTGCACATGAGATTGAACGCAAAGAATCTCCAAAGACTTAAGATGGTTGGAAGATGTGATACTGTAATTTGGTTCACCAAGTTTGAATTTCTTCTTAGTTTTGTAGGCATTTCAAGTCTATAGTTCATGGTTATGATGTGGAGTTGAAGATGGAATGTTGGTTTTAATGATTGTATGGATAATTTTCAAGTACAATCATCATGCAATAAAATTAAAAATTGAGATTCTTACTATCTTGATCAAATGACAAATGTAATCTTATCATGAGCCTTACAAAAGTGAAGATGATGAAATAGGCTTTATGTCAAGATTTAAGGGGTCTATGCCATGATTCCAAGCTAGCCCAAGTGGAAATGTTGGTCTTTATTTGTGTGGTGTGTATTTTATGTGTCATTTGTGGGCTTAATTTGGTTTTATGAATACTTTTCCTTTTGTCAAGTAGATCTTGATGTTTATTGTTTATCATTTAACTTGTTACTAGTGTTTTTTTTTTCTTATATGGGGCTTTAATTTGGTTTGTTGTTGTCTTTTGTCTATCATGTGTTATGTGTCTTGCTCTTTGCTCCTACCCATCCTATGGTTATAATTTTGGTCATGTTTTTACTTTTCACTTTTTTTTTGCATAATGAAATTTGGGTTTCTACTTTTCAATTTCTATCAAGTGCATTGGGTTTGAAATAGTCTTTGGTCTTTAGTGATGTATGTTTTTCTCTTTGTGTTTTTAGTTGTTCGAAGGGATGTGAGTTTGGGGGATGGAATTTAGGGAACTTGTGAAGTTTTGGTCCAATCATTTTCTTGTTATTTCTTGCTCCTTTGTTGTTTGAGGGATGTGAGTATGGGGGATGAAAACTGAGACTTGGAATATGCAAAAGAAGAGTTTAACTTTGCCTATTGGAAACCAATATTGAGAAAATGTTCTATATTTCATATTCATTATATTCTTAAATATTAATTTCATTTTTATTTGGGTTTAGGGTTTCAAATAAGTTTAAATTGAAGATTGAAAGATTCATCTTTGGATTTTCAAGTTGCACCACTTTGATATGTTTGTGAATATTTTTGTTAGTAGGTAGACTAATTTTATTTTTTTGGTGTGTTAAGCCTTGAATTCTAAGAATCTGTGTTCTTTTAGACTTGGGTATTTCATCTAACTGGGCATTTATCAAAGAACCTTGAATAATCTTTAAGTTACCTACCAACACACATAATATAAGTGGTCAGGGTTCCATTAAAGACCCCAAAGAACCTTTAAATGCACTCGTTAAAATAGCCCGGGGTTTTTGTTAAATAATTTAGGTTACACATCCATCTAAATCAATATCCAAACCCTCACCCGTGGCTTGCACCCATTGAGCCCCAATTGTGAGAGAACCACCTCAGGTGGCTCTTTAAAAATTTTAAAAATTCAATTAACCAGACCTGGCTGGTTCTTTAAAATAATTTTCTTTAAAAACCCATACCCAATTGTTATATATTTTTAAAAAATCAAATACCCACCTTCACACTGGTCTTGACCATTGGTGACACATGTGCCCTGAGGACTTGGTGTAGAGTGGTGATGCTGGTGTGCTTAGTACCAGTGTCTTGCAAGTTATTGACTGGGTTGCAGAAATGGGCTGTGAACCGGAACCGCGTGAGATACTCGGGCACTCTTTCAGGGGGTCTTCTCATTCATTGAGGCTTTGTGGTTTCAGCTATGAATTTCTTTCTAGTCGAAAAGGAACTCGCGACACAAATCTGTTCTGAACCAGAGCACCTTGTGAAATGCTTCTTCTTCCTTGGGTTGGGGGGCTCGTGCTCTCATTCCGGCTATGAATTTAATAGCTAGCTCTGGATTTCTACACAAATCTGTTCTGAACTAGCACCTTGTGAAATGCTTCTTCTTCCTTGGGTTTGGGGGGCTCGCGCTCTCATTCCGGCTATGAATTTAGTAGCTAGCTCTGGATTTCTAATGGAAAAAGTATGCCTGTGAAATCCGCATGAAAAGCTGTCCTCAAGTAGCTTCAAGCCAGTGCACGGAAAAACAAGTGCTCCGTTGAAAAAGCGCTCCTACTTTGTCAACGCGTTCCACACTAACACATGAAAGTTTATGTTATAAAAATCTAATATATTCGCGTGCTTTTCTATTGACATTTTTACTCGCAGAGTTTGTATATAAAAAAATCATATCTATATATATATATATATATACATGGTTTTTTTTTGTTGACTTTCACTCGGGAAGTTTGCACTCCAAGACCAACAACTGGGTACAACGCCATAGATTATGGTCTTGACTTTCTAGCATCGGAAGGGACAGGGTTTAGGGTCGAACTAGGTTTAGGCCCCCTTGTACAACACTACGGGAGGGACCAGGACCATAAAAATTCACAAATCATTTATGTGGAGGCCATGGTTGTGAATTGCAATGTAAAATGATAAAAGACTTGATTGAGGTACCTTAACATGTTGAAATTTCTGACCAATCATGGCTTTTTGAGCTCATGGTTTAATGGATTTCATGTTAGGCTTATCATGCCCATCTCAAATAGGTGGGCTTGGCAGGAAGTCCATTCAACCACGAAACATTCTCCAAAATGCATTTAATGTCCATTTCTCATTTGTTCATATTTCCTTGATTCCTTAGGCCTTCAACCTTGTGTAAAATAGTGTTTTTGTTTTTTTTTTTTTTTTGGGTGAATTATAACTAGATTTTTACTTTTTTTTAAATGCAATTATGAGTGCAAAGAACATTGAGAAGTCACATCTTCACTATCCATATTGCCCATTTGCAAGAACATTCCTTTCTTCATCATCAAGTTTTTTCAAATAGTTGTTGCAAAAGGTCACCAGCAAAACCAGCGAAGCATTTCTTGTGCTGAACCCAATGTTTTTTTGTGTAATTATGGAATTAAAGGCTTGCGACACTTTTGTGCTTCACTCAAATGTGTAGGGTAGAGGTTCGTTGTGAGGTTTATTGTATGACAATGCACATTTTAATGGTTGTTAGTTAGAGGTTTCAAATTGATTTGTTGTAATGTTATTGTTGTTCCTAGATGGGAATCTTAGAGCACTTCTGTGCTTCATTATAATGTGTAGGATAGAGGTCCATTGTGAGGTTTATTGTATGACCATGCACATTTTAGTGGTTGCTAGTTAGAGGTTTCAAATTGATTTGTTATAATGAATTGTTATTACTCCTAGATGGGAATTTCAAAACACTTTTGTGCTTCATTATAATGTGTAGGACAAAGGTCTTTTGTGATTCATCGTGTGGCATTGTGCATTGTGGATAGGAACCATTTAATGGTTGTTGGTTAGTGGTTACAAATCAATTTGGCACAATGCTCTATTACTTGATAGGATGCATTACTACTCGACGAGATCTGTTGTTGCTTGACGAGGTGTGTTAGGGGTCCATGTGCATCACAATTTTACAAAATCCCAAGAACATCCATGAAACTATTTTTCCATTTCTACATCAAATCTCCATGAAAGATTGAAGGTGAATATTGTTTTTGATGATTTGACCTTCATAAAAAAAGAATACCTTTAATAATTTTTGCATGTCTATTGTTGTAGTGAACGGGATTCGGATGTGTCAATTCTCCTAAAACCATGTAGAGCATTCTACAAAATTTTGGTGGGGTTAGCATTTCAAAACACCCCCTCACCTCAATCTTTTTTACTATAACTTATTTCTTGAACTAAATTATAGGAACTGAAACAAAGATTTTGCAATCTACTTAAAACATTGATTTTGCAATCTACTTGAAACATCGATTTTGTGCCAAAATTTGTCCACAATGCAAAAAATAGTTGAAAAATAAATTACAAAATCTTTGATCTCACATCATATCATATCCCTCTAAAATAATGCCACAAATGCTCAAGAAATATAAGATCTTTCTTTATCATATTATAGACCTCAAAGGGATATGATATTATATCATATCATATCCACAAACCAAGTGTTGCAAATAGGTAGTTGAAGGAAGGATTCATGGTTTTTTGTGGGTCCTAAAGAAAGGGATTCACAATTTTGAGTGTTGAGGGAAAGGATTTGTAGTTTTGGGTCTTGAAAAAAGGAAGGAAATATTATGTCACATATCATATCCACAAACCAAGTGTTACAAATAAGTAGCTCCAAGAAGGATTCATGGTTTTTTTGAGGTCTTGAAAAAAGGAAGGAGATATATATTTTTATTTATTTATTTTGACAACACAACCTCAAAGGGATAAACATATATAGAAGGATATGTTCAAGAAATAAACTGCAATAAAAAAACACTTGGGGGCGAAGGTTTTAAAATGTTAACCCCTTGAGGAAATTTTTAAATGTTCTACATGGTTGCAACAAAATTGACACATCCTGATCCCATTCACTACAACAACAAACTTGCAAAAATTACTAAAGCTAAAAAAAATTTGATTAAGTTCGAATCATCAAAAAAAAAAACTTGCTTGAAATTTTTCATGAAGATTTAATGTAAAAATAGAAAAATAGTCTCATCGATGTTCTTGGGATTTTATAAGATTATGATGTGCACAAACCCCTCCCACATTTTGTCAAGCAACAACGCATTTCGTCAAATAATAAAGCATCGCACCAAATCGATTTGTAACCACTAAGGATTAAATGGTTATTGTCCGCAATGCATAACACCACACAATGAATCACAATGGACTTATGTCCTACACATTACAATGAAACACAAAAGTGCTTTCAAATTCCCATCTAGGAACAACAACAACATTACAACAAATCAATTTGGAACCCCTAACCAGCAACCACTAAAATGTGCATTGTCATATAGTAAACCTCACAATAGACCTTTGTCCTACACATTACAAAAAAACACAAAAGTGCTTAAAGGCTTCAATTCCATGACAACTACACCAAAAAAACATCATGTTTGACATAAAAAATGCTTCCTTTGTCCGCAAGAACTTGAAAAAATATTCAATACCAATTCCAAACTCCACCACAAGCTACGATTTGGTTGTTAAACTGCCTATTACACTCCTAATGCAAAATGCACATTAACAAAAGATCAACTAGAATGAAAGCTCCATAACCAGGGACCCATAGTCGGTCCTTATTTACATATAGTTGTAGTTGTAACTATCTATCTTCTAGCCCATAGATAGATAGTCGACTATAGTTGACTACATAGTCGACTATAGTCAACTACGTAGTCGACTACTCTGGCCTTGAATTAGTCAATTGTAGACTGTTGTCGTTTACTCATTACGAGCCCTCTTCTGAGCGATGTGTTTGTGAGCATTGCCAGTTATGTCATTGTAGATGGTAACCAAGCTGTCCAGGAACTTGTGTGGGCACTTCTTCAAGCACAACAAGCAACAATAAACATACTGGATCTTGTTGCACGTGATCGGCCCGTCCTTGACCATGGTGAAATACTGCCACATCGGCGATGTTTTGTTAGCGTCGATCGGCACAAGGCGCAAGTCAAGCGGTTCATGAGGCGCCTCGTCGACCTCTCCATCATTGGTCAAAGCTAAGATGCTGACCGATGGGGCAGGGGACTCCATCATCCATGATAAATTAGTGACAACAATTGTGTAGTGTAGTAGACAACAATCTGTAGTGTGTTGCGCTCATGAGTCGCAACAGTCTGTAGTGTGTTGCACTCACGAGTCGCAACAGTCTGTAGTGTGTTGCGCTCACGAGTAGCAAGTTACGTTTATTTTGAGTTTTTATTGACC
>Ga0116229_10014494_pt1 | contig 10936 bp, 6 predicted proteins | sample S1TSphgellanicum_3_FD_87313 | JGI IMG/M metagenome (GOLD analysis project Ga0116229, IMG submission 87313) | Host-associated microbial communities from peat moss isolated from Minnesota, USA - S1T2_Fc - Sphagnum magellanicum MG | ecosystem: Host-associated > Plants > Peat moss > Unclassified...
AATTTATAGATCAACCAGTGTAATTTGGTAAACATTCGCGGGTAAAGAATGTTATGACAAGGTGCTAAATGAAGAATTTTAAAGAATTTTAATGTGCAAAATGAAGAATGTCATAACTATGTTTTTTCATGAAAGGAAAAATGTAAGAATATCAATGGCTTAGTCCTAGTGACTCAAAGATAACTAAAATCAATTTTTTGTGTAGGCTTGTATCAAGATTGACTAAAATAATCTTACACAAAACCTCTGGTCTCTTCCCCTATATGTAACCATTGGTTAGCCCATTGAACAACCTAAATATGTCTTTCATATTGAAAAGGGTTTCTAACATCCCATTGAACCAAAGGGCATAATGTTGGTGAAGAACCAAAACAATTTGCACAAAACTACTTTTGCAATAATTATCAAGCCCATGATCTATTACAAAAAACAACTTATCTGATTTTGGACAATCCACCTACCATACATTTTAAATAATCCTGGTTGTATAGTGTAGTGACAACTTGTTAGGCCTCTCCAACAAGTTTATTGCAAAAGTACACCCTGCATTTTTTGTTACAAAATATTTCACCTTATCAATTACTTTAGGTTGCACCTCTAGGGTTCCAATGGCCTACACATGAACTCATTGCACCATATGGGTAGTTAGTTAGACAACATCAAAATCACTGCTTGTAGCTAGTCTATCAAAAATGTCTTTTAAAATCATGAACAAGTTATTAATAAAAAATGTCAAAAAGTTGGGTTTAAAGTCTAGACTACAAGACTTTTGCCACTCACAACACACTTGAAGCACTATAATTGGAAAGTGCCATGAATTGACATGCAAAGAAATTCATCTTATAAACAAATAAAATGATAGCAAGTTTTATAAGCCATTCACATGTAGTTCCCAAGCATGAACAACAATGATTAATTCATGCAACATTTCTTGTTCCTTTAGCAGTTCTAAACAAAACATCAAGGTTTAAGGGTTTAGGGAATTTAACATCAAAAGAGAATAATCACAATGAATGACTAGTCATAGCAAATTTGTATTAAAAACCAATTTGAATGAACCTACAATGAATACAATTGGTTAACTCAAAAAGTTCCATGGGCACAAATAGGCATGATTGGTGTGTGACATGTATTTGTAAACATTAGAAACCGGTTCAAAATATCTTCCAGAAAGTTTAACTTTAGAGACATTAACACATTGTTATCATAGTTTGCTATAAGTGCCACATTTATCTACAAGAAGGACCAATGGAAGAAAAACATTCATGGATTATTTTCAAAGCTATTTTGTGACTTCAGAAAAATACTTGAGCATTATGCAATGAAAGACAATGGATATGGGAACAACGTAACAAATCAAAGAAAATAAAAGGAGGGAAAAAAATCAAGTAAGGAAAACATTTACAACATTGATTGTAGTTGAAAGATTGGCTGAAAGGGAACTTGCAAAACAACAACAAGCTAGTTTAATTGTTGCTTGGTCATCCATAGTACTTAGAGAAGTAGGGGACAAATTTCACTATTTTTAAAGGAGGTATATGAACTCACCTTCTTGATACATTAGTGTGAACCTTGGTTTGACAACAAAAGTGTAAAATTAGGCCCAAAAATGAACCAAGGCTCAAATGAAAGTGAGAAGGGGAGTTGTAGCATCCCGACAACAACCTCAAACATGTAACTAAAGTTAGAAGAGTTGGGGGGGTGAGGTGGGTTGATGTTCAATGAAATATAACATGAAGATGAAATACAACAAGAGGTTGGGCTGAAAATGAATAAAAAAGATCAAGAAAATGATTCCTAAAAAGGAACAAGAGGATTAAAAGGAGGAATAACAATTGTTAAAGATGAATAAGAAGATTATGAAAACAAGTGTAGTTGCTGAAGATGAACAAGATCAGGATCAAGAATAACACTAATTGTTGAAGATGAATAAGTGGATTAGGAGGAGTAATAGTTGTGATAGGTTCAAATCATGGAGGGACGATGAGCAAAAAGATGAAGAGGAGTAGCAATTGTGAGAGGTTTGAACCATGGAGAGAGGATGAACCAGAATATTAGGAAAAATTGTAGTTGTGAAAGGTTTGAATTAGGGGAAAAGGATGAATAAGAAGATCATAAGGAACAACAATTGTGAGAGGTTTGAACCAAGGGAAGAGGAAAATAAGAAGGAATAACACCAATGGAACAACAAAAACATGAAGAAGGTCGTTAGGTGAGGAGCAGTGAAAGGTTTGAATTAGGGAGAGACGAATTCGTTTCAAAACTAGGAAGAACAATAGTGAAAAACACATGTTAAAAATGTTCAAGAACATTAAAAGGAGAACCTTCAAAGGTTTGAACTAATAAAGGATGCACAAGAATAATAGTTGTTGTTGAGGAGCACAAGTAAAAAACACTAGGAGAGGAACTTGTTGAACTCCAAGAGGAACACTATGATCATTAAAAACAAATCACGTTGGTGAATGCCAACATTTACACACATAGACAACCTAGAATTAGTTTAAATCTTCAAAAAAACTAGGAAGATGCACCTAACTGTACTTTTAGGAAAACATGCATTGAACACATTCCAAAAACACAAAAAGAACTTTCAAAAGCCATATCTTTTGTGTTTGTAGTTCAAATCTAACAATCTAAAGGGCAGTAGGTGTGTCACAAGCTCTTCTATAATCCATGTTTGGACCCCAAAGGCAATTGAAGTCTATTGAGATCACAACATTTGTCTGACCTTTTAATTTGACCTTTTAAGTGTACTATGATTGACCTCTTTATGTTATTAGTATTTTTTTGGGACAAATTTTGTTATTTTTTGACCAAATTTGTATTTTTTTCTAGTATAAATTTTTTTAGTATAAAGTTGCCAAACTTCCAATATCAAAAAATTGGAAAAAAAATGGTTATTATAGGCTAATTTCTACCATTTTTCAAATTCAATTAAAAACATAAACAAGTTATAATAAATTTAGTAAAACCCTATATATATAAACAAGGATGGAAATCCATCTACAAAAAATATAAGGCATGTATAAGCAAATGTGAACACATGAAAGGAAAACCAAAGCAATCATAATAGTAGTAATGAAGTGTAAGATGTAGTGTTAAAAAAACATGCTCTATCACAAATCAATTAATGATGGAGGTGCATTAGCTGGTATGTGTGGAAGAGATGAAAATTTATGATTAAGTGTGGCTACCCATTGAAAAATCGTGATGGCTTGCACATGTTGAAGGGCTATCGACATTTGTTGCTTATAATAAGATATAAACATCAAAGGTACCAAGGAGGTCTATTGATGGCAAGTTATATTAGCATGTACATAAGAAGATAGAAAAAAATAAAAAAGAGGATAGAAACAATCGTAGGTCTTTATGGCAAGGGGAATGAAATCATTTCTTGGCATTCGTTTTGTGTAGAATAATGTTTTGTCTTTAGAATCAACTGTTGTTCGATGCGTTGTTGTCATTAAAGCTTAGTGCACCAAACCTGTATGAGTCGGATCAACAATGACAACATCTGCCAAGGTTCAAAACTTGTTTTTGGTGATGACAATATCCACTCGTTTCCATGTATGGCGAAGAAAAAGGTGGGAAACCTCTCTTTGTATGTGAGCTCCACTTTCTAACATGATAGTTGCAATTGTATTTCAAAATGTATCATGGATTGTAGTGTCTTCACCCCCACACAGGCAATGTAACAAATGGATTCCCAAATCATTGATGGTATGATCACATTGACATCATGAAAAATGTGGAATTGTACGATGTGATATACCGAGACAAATACACAATGTTGGAAGAAAATGGGCGGAGGAAGTGCTAGGATGAGCTAATAACCAAGCCCTTGCTATTGGGCTTACATAGGAACGGATATGTGCTCTCACTATGTTCAAAGGAGCATTTGCTAAAAGCGAAGTAAATTTTTATTCATGTAATTGATCCAACAAGGAAGATTGCAATTGAGGATAAAATTACACCATTAAACTCTCCAAAAAAAACAAGACATGTGATCGAATAATAACATGAAGACCTCTGATAACATTGCATGAATATCTCGTAATGCTACCTAAATAAAAAAAATATTAGTCTTTACATCAAGAAAAGTAGGGTGATCAACTTGCTACAAATGAGAGACTAGCAAAGGTCCCCGTCTCCAGATTGACAACATATGGATTTGTAATTTTGGGTGAGTACCTAGTCAACCAAGAAGCCCATTAAAGGAACCCCCCGGTCTAAATACGGATTCGAACCCTGAACTTACCGACCCTGCTAAAGTGCCTCGGACCTAACCACAAGGCTATGACGATTTCTTTTTCTCTTCGTGTGAGACGAAAGGAAGCCGAAAGGGAGAGAAAGAGAGAGAGAGAGCGGCTTGTTTCTCAGTGAAGAAAATGGCGATGGCGGAAGGAGTGGCGAACGAGGTTGTCATCGGGAATGCGGAGGATTCATGTCCTCCATCGCACAGACGCATCCACTGCATTGTCAAGCTCGGTATGATGAGTTTCCTCACCTTTTTTCCCCACTATCATGTTTTTAATACCTTTGATTGATTGTGTGTTTCATAAACACATCCTTCTCGTCTGCGGTGTGACCACAAAGCAGGAGCGAAGCAGCAAACTTCTTTAAGTTTAGCGAATTTTTTCAGTATGTTTGGTTTTTGGTTTGCTGAATTTTGTGTTTCAGGGCTTTTTTATAGGAGGAGCAGCGATTACGCAGAAAACAGAACTGGAAACAATCAACGAATCCATTTTGGCTATTACAGCTTTGCAACTGCGGGAGGCAATGGGGATGCGTTCCCCTTTTGTGAAAATGGATTGGAGCCGTGGAAACAGTAGTGCTAAGGATGTGAACATGCAAATTTTATCGCTTGCTGCCGTTGAGCGACACTTGGATTTTCCCAATGCGTTCGTTGTGGTTCATGGAGCAGGTTCATGAGTCTCTGTTTTCTCGTGTTCTTTTCGGATTTTTTTCTTTTCCTTCCTTCCTCACCACAAACACAAATATTTCTGCTTTCATGTGTCACGCATCATTGGATTCAAGTGTGGGCAGTGAAAAAGAAAGAACTGCTGGGCCGAATACTCACATAAAGCTGCCTTCTCCTGACCAGCCTTGTAGTACAGAGAGAATTATTGGAGAATTGCCATTCTGCTGTCATGTTCTTATGTCTGAAAGTTGAAAAAGTTTCTTGCAGGTTCCTTTGGGCATTTTCAAGCTAGCAGATCTGGTGTGCAAAGAGGCGACCTGAATGCTCCTCTTGTGAAGGCGGGTTTGGTGGCCACCCGCATTTCTGTATGTATCTGTCCTGACTCTTAATCGGTCTGCCTGATAAAGTTCATGCTCCTCCTTGCTCTTGTCTCTCTGATGTTCACTCTTCCTTTGTTGAAACGTGTGAGAAATATGTCTTACTTGACAGGAAGTGGTACAACCTGGACACAGACAGGTTCATCCTCGAAATGTTGTGGCACTTAATTGAGAACATTTCTTTCCCTGTTTTTGGGTTGTGCAGGTGACCAAGTTGAATCATGAGGTAGTACGGCACTTTGCATCGGGTAGGATTAATTTTCTTTCTGCTCTTTTGTTGCACATGATGGTCATAATGAGGAACTAAAGGATGCAAAAAGAGCAGCCAGCAATGGCCTCAACAAACTGCATGCCTGTAAGAGGCATGGAAGGGATATTGGAAATAGCAGTCCCAACTGGATAGTGACAACAATAGCAAGCTTCTGCCAAGTGCTGTTCCACAATGTCACCTAAATATTTGTGTTGCCTTTTGGAGCTGCAAAAAGGCACAGCTCTCTGCTATATTTCTTTCTCATCAGAATACTTGTGGAAACACCTTGGACTGTTGAGAGGACCACATGTCAACTATCCTGAAAGGGTCATAGAATCATCTTGTTGTAGTTAGTAGCCCTGACCTCAATACCACTGATTGTTTTGTGATAAGCATGTACATAGTTATTTGGTTGTCTATTGTGGTACGAATGGGTTCAATGGTTCAACTACTGACAAGTAGTTGAACCCTATTCTATGCCAAATACTACCAACAATAGTACATGATTATGATTGCTTCACTGATGTGTTGATGAGGAAAGTTGTTGAATTGCTTCTGTATCCCTGCTCTGTGATCAACTTGTAAATTGCTGAGAAAGAAGATCTTGGGTGCTGATTTGTGCTTTTGCTGTGACAGAGGGCATTCCAGCTGTTGGAATTTCACCTTTGTCTGCTGGTTGGTGCACAAAGAAAAAAAATGTAAACATTGAACATTATTTAAGACCTGATTTGGCCATCACCTTCCATCCAAAACTGAAAGGGTCATTCTAATCTCAAATTGTAAATTTTTGGCCTACATAATGAAAACATTTTCAGTCATGATGTTCTCCCCCATGAAGTCTGTTCCTTCTGTAGACTTTGAAGCTCACTTGGCTCCTCATTTCTCATCTATCTTATGTATGTTTGATGGTGCAACTTGCATTTGTGCAGTTCAAAGAAGATGATATGACGGCAGTGGAATGTACTGTCAATGCAGGTTTCATTCCTGTATGTCCATTCCTGCCTGCATCTCTATCTAGCATTTAGGGGAGTTTGAGTAAGAATCACACCACTGCTGATTTAGTGGATTTGGGAGTAGCAGCAGATTAGTGCTATGATAGTGTGTATAAGGACCAAAATCATTCCTGACTTTATGTCAAGTTGTTGGTACACGATCAACAATATGCACTTTAGCTCCCTTTTCTTATTATCTGTGTGAATTGCCTTTTGAAACTTACAGGTGGTGCATGGAGATGGAGTGCTTGACTCTGCTGAGGTCAGAAACCACTTGGAAAATATCCTTTTAAGTCTTAGTTTCCAAGACTCACTTGGCTACTACTGTATGACACTAATGCAAAGAAGTGGAAACTTAAAGCTGGTCTCCTCAAGCTCTCTAACAGGATTTGGATTGCATGGTTTTGGCAGGTGATTAGGTTTTGGTTTAGTAATAGTGAAGTTAGAACTTCACAAGGACAAGCCATTATATTGCCTCATATCAAGTTGAGGGATTTTCTCAGGTTTTATTCTCAGGGAGGTTTGGTTATTTTTGAGCATGGGAAAAGTCTTTTTTTGCATCATCTTTCAGTGGGGCTTTTGTGACAGATTTTTTCTGAATGATGGATGGGTGTTTTGTTCTGAAGGGGTGCAGCATACTGAGTGGAGATTTGATAGTGCGTCAGCTTGCGAAAGGTTTGAAGCCCAGTTTTGTGGTCTTTTTGGTATCCTGCCCTAATGCCTCTTGTGCATGCATATTCACTTTGATGCCTAGAGTCAGTTTCAGCATTTGGAGGTCAGAGTGAGCTCTTGTACCTCTGCTCCAACAGGAACTAGAGCTCTATGAAATACATTTGACCTTCCAGATTTACAGTCTGGGTTGTGACTAACTGCCTACAGTTTTGAGTGGGTTCTTGGGGTGATTTTTGTCTATTGCCTGATTTGTGATCACATATTGCTTGTATATAATTTGTACACAAGACAAACAGCTTTGAATTTGAGACAAACATCTTTGAATTTGGACATATTGATAGATGTCTTTGACTTTCTTAGACTAATGCGTCAGCAATTGTTGTTTTCAACAAACCAGGCATTCTGTTTTAGTCCAGCAGCTGACCTTGACTTTTTCTTAGACCAATGTACCAGGAGTTTTTGATCGGCCACCATCAGAGCCCAATGCAGTTCTGCTGAGAGAGATTGGTCAGTTAATGATTTTGATATTCATTCACTTCTCTCCCCTTCTTCTCACTTAACTACTTTCTAGTTTAGAGTGAGTTGTTTATTCAAATCAAAGAAATTTTGAAGCCTCCAATCTCAAGGTTGTTGAAGCAAAATTTAGAGACAAAGATGTCAAGTGGAATATGCTGAGACCTTGAGTCGCATGTTTTGTCCAATCACTTCAAGGCCTCTGTTTAGTAATAGAAAACCATAGTGATGGGGTTGAAAGAGCTGTGGACTCTTGGGAGAATTGCACAACTGGATGACTGAGGCTGAACTGAACTTACTGAGCAGCCACTGGAATCATTTAGCCACCTCCTGAACTGCCTTCACAGAAAAGAGAACTACCATGAGGAGCCACCTGAGATTCCTTGGCAGCATAGAAATTCCCGGGTGGCTACTGTGATTGCCTGGAGAGTTTTTCTGAATGAGTTATTGCTACATTGAAATGCCAACTCACATTGGAACACCAACCATACACCCAGGCTCTATCTTTGCTCTGATGAATTTGTACCTGACAAATTCTGTTTTGGGTGGTGGAGGCTGCAGAGGTACATGAAGATTGCAGTTGGGTTATTGTGGATCCACCTTTAGGGCTCAACAACACTAAGATGTCAGGCATGTTGCTTAAACTCTGCTTAGCCAGAGGATGCAGGATATTTTCAGAACAGGAATCCTGTTTCTTATGTGTTGATTTATAGTGCTGCAATCTAATGTCCATCTCATCTGTCCTCTTGGTTCAAGTTTTTTGGATGGTGCTTAAACTGGTGAAGGAGGTTTTGGTTTCATTTCTCATTTAGATTGTCATCATTCCTCTCCTGAGTGGTTTTTTGGGGAGTGAAAGGATTAGAACTGAACTTTTGTGGTGGATATCTCCTTGCAATGCAGTGCAAATCACAGTGGCTGCTCATGATACAACAGGAGGCATGGCTGCTAAAATTTCAGAAGCTGCTTTAATTGCAGCTATGGGCATTGATGTTTACATTGTGCAGGTAACTTGTTCATATCCTTCCCCATCCCCCATCAGTGTTGAAATCCTAACATGAAAGGTCCAGATATCATGTATAGCAATCTGGAAAGCAGACCTTGAACTCTGTTCTAGTGTCATGTGGTCAGATACCCTCTTTACAAATGTAGAGTCATATGTGAAATAACAAACAACCCCTTTATTGTCTCAAAACAAGTTAATGGGAGCTGCATGGTCAAATTATAAGTTGGGCAAAAGGAGGAAAACTTGTCTCAGTTCCAGCGGTGGGCTAAATCAAGTATTTTGATGGAGATTCCTCTGCATTCTGGGCATCCAGTCTTGCTTGCTTTTAATTTGGTGAATAATGTGCTGTTGAAAACCCTGAAATGAGTTCATGTTACTTAGGTGTCATACAATGTGATTCAACTTTTTGGTCTCTGAGAGTTTGAACTTGTGCAAATTTTTCTTTTTGTAGGCAGGTACACCCCATGCACTGGAGGCTCTAAAAGGGAATGTGAAGTGCTCGGAGTCCAAGAAAAGATGGATTGGCACCCTTGTCAGGAGTTCGCAGTCCAAGCTAATTGCATAGGGGGCCCCAATGGCAGGGTTTCAGATAATTCTTAAGGGATGTTTGTTCAAAAGAAAGCAATGCCAGGCCTACTCACTCACTCCATTGTACTGTCTCTATTTTATAGCAACTGTCACATATCTGGAAGTGGTTTTATATTATGAACTAAATTCCTAGATTTTTGAGCAGATTGGATGTGTGAATGCAGGAGATTATTGACTCTATGAACATTCAACTTCCCAAATGTATTAGCTAAATAGATTTCATTATGAAGTGCTTTAAGGTGAGCACATTCATCTCTACCTCTATCAGGTTCCATCAATGTGCTGAAACGTTCTGTCACTTGAGTTGGGATATTTCAGCTGTCATTCATTATAGGAGTTTTGTATCTATCACCTGCTTCTTGATCTACATGTCCAGCCAAACCAATCAAGCTTTCAAGGTTTAGAATTATGGATTTCATTATAGTTTTCTTGTTTCTCATCTTTAGTCACACACCTGAGTTCATAGACACCTGCCAGGGAGAGTAAGGGAAGGATGAATCAAGCACAAGGACTGCTTTGCACCCTCCGGATAATTTTTTTGTTGCCAATTATTAAGACGATAAACCTTAGAATGTAGCAACAGTCCTGCTTGGCTGCTGATAGATAGATGTCTCTTCTTTGTGACAAGGTTGCATGTTTTGCTCTTTCACAGAAGTTGAAATTGTCAGCCCCTAGTCTTCCAACTACAAGTATGTTTTGATGACTTTGAACGCAGGTAAACCATGACGGTTGAGAATGAAGAACAAGAAGTAAAATTCCACACTTAAGTCATTGGGAAAGGGTTGCACTTGAATTTTCCACTGTATTAATTAGGTCAGGGTATAAGGTGAGAGTAGAACAAAAAACCTAAGAAGAGAAAAACAATGTAACAATGTCCTGCCAAACCCTAAATGCTAAAATATGAAAGAAACAATTGCCACAGTTGTTTATTGGAACATGTTTGTGCTTGAATTTTGCACTTTATTTGTAAGGTGAGAGTAGAAACAATACATGGGAAACCCGAGTGCGGAAAGCAAACAAAAAACCAAAAAAAAGAGTAAACATAAAACACTAAGAAGAGGAAAAAAACATTAAACTAGACAAAAAAAAAACCAAAAAAAAAAACCCAAAAAAAAAGAAAAAAACTTTAAACAAAAAAAAAAAAAAACCAAAAAAAAAAACCCAAGAAGAGAAAATGATTAATCAGGTTCCCACTAAACCTTAAATATGAAAATGAGAATTAAGAAAATGGGTTGTTAGTTAGGTGAAAGTGTGAAGATGAAAAAACCCCAAACCACCCAAAAACCCAAAAAAAAAAAGTCCCAAGAAGAGAAAATGAGTGATAAGGTTTCCACTAAACCTTAACCATGAAAATGAGAATCAACAAGCATATTGGTTGCAACATGTTTGTGCTTGAAGTTTTCACTTTATTAGTTAGGTGAGTAGGAACCAAAAAAAAAACAAGAAATCCTAAGTAGAGAAAACGAATTAGGGGGGGAAAAAAAGAAAAAAACTAAAAAAAACACCCTGAGAAGAAAAAACCCTAAACCAAGAAAAGAACCAAAAAAAAAAAAAAAACCCCCCACGAATATGAAAAAAATAATGAAGTAAACTTCAAACCCTTTACTATTTTTTAAAAAA
>Ga0116229_10014495_pt1 | contig 10936 bp, 6 predicted proteins | sample S1TSphgellanicum_3_FD_87313 | JGI IMG/M metagenome (GOLD analysis project Ga0116229, IMG submission 87313) | Host-associated microbial communities from peat moss isolated from Minnesota, USA - S1T2_Fc - Sphagnum magellanicum MG | ecosystem: Host-associated > Plants > Peat moss > Unclassified...
CAGGTACCGGTGATCTTTGCCAGTCTGCCGATCGCGGCCGGCGGCGCGATCGCGGCGGGCGACGAGTATTACCACGTCCTCTACAATTACTCGGGGGCAGTCATCGCGAAGCTGCCGTTGCTCGGCAAGGATCTCAATTTCGGTCTGACCCCGATTTCCGCCACCCGCGGCATCGTGTCGCAGGCAAACGGGGTACTCACGCTCGTCAACTTGTCGAATTGGACCAGCGCCGGCACATTGCAACTCCTGGATCCGGTGACCAGCGGCAAAATCCAGTTGATCTCACCCTCGACCGGAGCCGCCAATGTCCTCTATGCGGTTGCGCAGAACAAGGTGACCGGCAACGGCTTCTTATATTCGATCACGATCAATCCGGCGACCGGCAAGTTGCAAGTCAGCTCCGTATTTACCTTCATCGGCCAGACCGGCGCCAGCCCGGTGGTGATCACACCGAGTGTTTCGGGTTTGTCGACCAATCTGCTTCTGCTGCATGTGCCGGGACTGATCGGCGACGCGCAACCGAAGAACCGGCTGCTGGGCTTGTCGGACCTGGGCACCAGTTTTCAGCAGCTCTGGGCGGTATCGTTGACGGCGCCCCTCGTCGTTTCCCCGACGGTGGACCAGGGCTCGATGTCGCTGTTCTATCATCAGAACTACAGCCCGATCCTCTATCAGAATCAACTCCTCACCGGCACACCGATCAGAAGCTTCAACCTGCAGGGCATCGCCGGAATTCCCGGCACCCTCTCACTCACCGCCCATTTCGGTGCGACCGAGTTCGGATCCGTGTTCACGCTGCTGCTGGGCGGCTCCTATACGTCGTCGCCCGGAGTCGGCTCCACCTACGCGATGGCATTTCAACCCATCGCGTCGCCAAAGTCATTGCAGTGGTCCAGGCAGATCGAGAACGTGCCCGCAATGTATCTGGCGGCATGGAATTTCGCCCCGTCCAGCGAAACGGGAATCGAGTGCCCGATCGCGATCGCCTACAACACCACGGGCAATTCGCCGATCGTGCGCCTGTGCGACTTTTAGGAGCCTGTCTGATCGCTCAGGGCACGCGGGGCAACGGCCTGTCCGCCACACGAACCGTGTAGCCGCCCGATTTCTCGTCGGCGCGCAAACTGAGCAGGCCGCGTTTTTGCGCATCGGCGAGCAGGTCGTTGAAGGAGCGAAATCCGTAGGCCCGCTCGCTGAAGCCGGGATTGCGCCGCTTGATGGCCTGTTTGATCATCGAGCCCCAAATCGGCTCGTTCTCGCCGCGCTCTTCCGTGACCGCCTCGAGCGTCTCCACGATGAGTTCCAACGCGTCCGCCACGTCCGGGCCCTTGTTCTCGGTCGAAACGGCGGCCGTGCGCGCGGCGGCGGTGGTGCTGCGGCGGCGGGCGCTCGCCGGTTCCTTGCGCACCAGGTCATCGTAGTAAATGAATTCGTCGCAATTGTTGATGAATAAATCGGACGTGGAATTCTTGACGCCTACTCCGATGACGGTCTTCGCATTTTCGCGCAGCTTGCTCACGAGCGGCGAGAAATCCGAGTCGCCGCTCAAGATGACGAACGTATCGACGTGGCCCTTCGTGTAGCAGAGATCGAGGGCGTCGACCACCATGCGAATATCGGCGGAGTTCTTGCCGGACTGTCGGACGTGCGGAATCTCGATGAGTTCGAAGGCCGCCTCGTGCAGGCCCCGCTTGAAGTCCTTGTAGCGATCGAAGTCGCAGTAGGCTTTCTTGACGACGATGTGGCCTTTGAGCAGCAGACGTTCGAGCACCTTCTCGATGTCGAAGCTCGGATATTTCGCATCCCGGGCGCCGAGAGCGATGTTTTCCAGGTCGAGGAAAACGGCCATGGTGGCATCGGAGGTTGTCGTGCTCATACGTCTTATGCCGCGCGTTGAGCCGCGCTGTCGGTCAAGGCCGCGGCAATCCGCGGTTCGCCGACTGCTTCACAGGGTATGCCAAACAATGTGCTGCAGTGGCCGGCCATTTGCTCGATCGCGATCAGCACGCCGCCGCGAACCATATTCGTGGGCGCCAGCGCCTTCGCCAGCGAGTGTGCGCCGGCAAACGCGTCCTGCAACACCTTTCGTGCCGCGCGAGTTCGGCATCCCAGGCGTTGTCTTCGAGGCAAACGATTTCTAGGGCGGGCATCGTAGCGATTCCATGCGCACAGCGCAGTGCCGATTTAACATACCATGCAATCCGGGTGGGAGAAACCAGTGCGGTTACGGGGCGCGGGGTGCGCCGCGGTCCTCACCCGGCGCAACGCACCAGTCATCAAGAAAAGCCGTGCCCCGCCGACAACTGCAGAGTGCCGGCGCGAATGACCGGCGTGTCGTCCCCATTGGCGGAAAGGAACTGTTGCCTGATGGATTATGGAACAAGCCATGGGGCCGCGGGCCGGATACGCGTTTTGCTGGTCGAGGACGATGCCAGCGATGCGGCATTGATCGAGGCGCACCTGCGCCGCTCGACCCTCGACGTCGAACTGCGCTGCGTGAATTCGGAGTCCGGCTTGCGGCTCGCAATCGCCGAGTTCGCGCCGCATCTGGTCGCGTCCGATTTCGCACTCAAGGGCTTTGACGGGCTCGCTGCGCTGCGGGTCACTCACGATCTCGCGCCGCACCTGCCCTTCATTTTTCTGTCGGACAATGTCTGCGTCGGGCGTTCCATGGGGGACGGGGTGACCGACTTCGTGCACAAGTCCGATCTCGCCAGGCTCGTACCGACCATCGAGCGGGCACTGCGCGACAAAGCGGCGGCGGATGACAGGCGCCGCGCCGAGGCCGAACTCCACCAGTCGCGGCAATGGCTGCACGACATCATGCATGCCACGCAGGAGTGGATCTGGGAACTCGACGCACAGCGATGCTTCACCTTCAGCAACCGCTTTGCCCAGGACTCCCTCGGCTATCCCATCGATGAGGTGATCGGCCGCAACCATATGGATTTCGTCCATGCGGACGATCAGGACGGTGTGCTCGCGCAATGGACGGCGATCGCCCGGGACGGCGCCCGGAGCACGGGACTGATTGCGCGGTGGATATGCCGTGACGGGAGCATCCGCTGGCTCGACTGCAACGTGTCGGTGCTGCGCGATGCGGAGGGGCGTGTGCTGTGTTACCGCGGAGCGGATCGCGACATCACCATCCGCCGCCATCACGAGGAGAAGATCGCGCGGTTGACGCGGGTCAACGAACTGTTGAGCAGCGTCAACACGGCCATCGTTCGCGGCGACAACCGGTTTGGACTTCTGCACGAGGCGTGCCGCCTCGCCGTGGAGCAGGGTGGTTATCAATTCGCGGTCGTTTTCATGATCGAGGCCGGCACCGCCTCGGTATCGCCGTCGGCCTGGTGGGGACTCGATGAGGCTTCCCCGCAAACCGGACAGGTGTGCTTCGACCGTGAATCACCTTGCGCGGAAATCAGCCTCATCTCCAATGCGATGCATTCCGGCGTGCCGCTGGTGAGCTGCGATCTCACGGGACCGTCGCAAGCGGCGCTGCCGCCGCAATACTGGGTGGAACTCGGCATACGCGCGGTCGCGGCGTTGCCGCTCGCCATCGACGGTACCTCGGTCGGCGTGCTGACCCTGCATTCCACCGAAGCCAACGCATTCAACGACGAAGAGATCGCCTGCCTGCGCAAGGTGGCCGGCGAGGTGTCGTTCGCGCTGCAATACCTGCGGCACGAGGACTTGCTGCAGCATCTATCGTATTTCGACACGCTGACCGGCCTCGCCAATCGCCGCTTATGGTGTGAGCGCCTCGCCAGAAGAATGCGGTCCTTGGATCTGGACCACAGCGATATCGCGGTGGTCGCCTTCGACCTGGACGGACACAGCGTCATCAACGACGGCTGCGGACGCGATGTGGGCGATCAGCTGCTGCAACGCATCGGCGAGCGCCTCAAGGCCTGCGAAGCCGGCTCCGAGCGCGCCGCGTATCTCGGGTCCGGCGTGTTCGCCGTGTTCTTCGAAGGGCCGGCGCATCCCGACGCCTTGTCGCACCTCGCGCGCGCCAGCATCGAGTCGCTGCTCGATGAGCCCGTGGCGCTCGATGATCGGGAAATTCGCGTGTTTGCGCGCATCGGCGCGAGCTGTTTTCTCGAGCAGGGACAGGATGCGCAAAGTCTGCTCGAGAGCGCCGAAGTCGCGCTGCGGCGGGCCAAGCACGATGGCGAGCGCTATGCACGCTACACGGCACGGATGACCACCGATGCCGTGAGGCGCCTGTCGCTGGAGACCCAGCTGCGCAAGAGTGTGCGGGACGAGGACTTCGAACTGCACTATCAGCCGATCGTGTCAGCCCGCAGCGGCCGCATCACCGCCCTGGAGTCGCTGTTGCGATGGCGCAGCCCCGACCGCGGTCTGGTGACGGCCGGAGAGATCATTCCGCTGCTCGAGTCGACCGGCCTCATCGAGCAGGTGGGGGCATGGGCGTTGCGCCGCGCGGCGCAGGACCGGGCCGTGTGGATGGCACAGGGATTGCGCCACATCCGCATCGCCGTGAACGTGTCGGCCGCGCAATTGCGCCGTCCCGACTTCGTGGAAATCGTGCTGGGTGCGATCGGTCATTCGAGCCCCACCGAAGTGTGGCTCGATCTCGAGGTGACCGAGAGCATGTTGATGCATGATGTGGAATCCAGCATGCAAAAGCTCGAGCAATTGCAAAGCAGCGGTGTGCAAGTGGCCATCGACGATTTCGGCACCGGCTATTCGTCCTTCAGCCGCCTTGCCGCGCTGCCGATCGGCACGCTGAAAATCGATCGCTCCTTCGTGCAGGGTGTGGGAACCGATTCGCGGTCGGCCGCGATCGTGGCGACGATCTTGGCGCTGGCGCGCTCGCTCGACCTGAACACCATCGCCGAAGGCATCGAGACCGAACAGCAGAAGACCGTGCTGTCGGCGATGGGCTGCGATGAGTTGCAAGGATACTGGTTCTCGCGCCCATTGAGCCCGGCCGATTGCGCCGCATTCATGCTGCAGCGGCAGCGCTCAGAAGGTGGCGAAAATGGCGGTGTCCGTGACGGCGTCGAGCGTAAAATCGGCGGGCGCCGCGACAACCGGGGCACGTACCTTGTCCGCTAGCCAGGTCTCGAGATCGGCGCGCGCCATCGGCTTCGCATACAGATAGCCCTGCGCGATATCGCATCCCATCTTGCGCAATGTTTGCGCAGCGGCTTCGGTCTCGATGCCCTCGGCGACCACCTTGAGACCGAGGCTGTGCCCCATTTCGATGGCTGACCGCACGACCTCCACGAATTCCGGGTCCGACTCCAGGCCCTTCACGAAACTTTGATCAATCTTCACTTCGTGCACCGGCATGCGGGCGAGATGACTCAGCGAGGAATAGCCGGTGCCGAAATCGTCGATGGACAGCAGAACGCCCAAGGTGGCCAGCGCCTCGAGCATCCGCAGCGCCTGCTGCGGATCGTCGATGAACCCGGTCTCGGTCACCTCGAGCGTGAGCAGGCCCGGGGGCAGGCGATGCCGGGTCAATGTGCTCGCGACGCGGAAATCAAAGCGGGCGTCGCCGATATCATCCGCGCTGACATTGACGGCCAGAGGCAGGGACATGCCCTGCGTGTGCCACGCGGCCGATTGCGCGACGGCGTGCTCGAGGGTCCATTGCGTGATCCGGCGGATGAATCCCGTTTGCTCTGCGAACGGGATGAACGCGCCGGGCCCGAGGAGGCCGCGAACCGGGTGCTGCCACCGCAACAGCACCTCCGCGCCTGACACCCGATTCGTCGCGAGCTCGATTTTCGGTTGAAAATAAAGCCGCAGCTCGTCCTCATCGACGGCCTTGCGCAGTTCGCCCAGCAACGACAACTGGTCGCGCGCCGCCGGCTTGAGCGCAGGCTCGTACAGCGCCAGCGGCCGCTTCTCGCGTCGCGCGCGATCCAGGGCCAGATCGGCACAGCGGAGCAGGTCATCCGCCAGCATTCCGTCGGCGGGCGCCAAGGCCAGGCCGACGGTGGCGCTGATGTCGATCGGCTGCGTTTCCACCACGACCGGATCGGCAAGCCGCGCCAACAGGTCCGCGCCCCATGCAGTTGCGGTTGCGCCGGCGCGCAGCGGCACGAAGGCCGCGAATTTGTCGGCCGCCAGCCGCGCAACCGCGGTCGCGGCGTTCGGTTCGCCATGGAGGCGTGTGGCGATTTCACGCAACACGGCATCGCCGACCGAATAGCCGAGATGTTCGTTGATGCGCCTGAAGCGATGCAGGTCGATCACCGCGACAGCAATGGGATCGGTGAGCTTTGACAACGACGCGGTCAGGGCCGCGTCATACGCCGTGCGGTTCATCAGACCGGTGAGCGTATCCTCGAACGCCAGGCGCCGAATCGAAACATCCCGCGAATGCACGGCCGCCTGCATGAATTGCAGTCCCTTCGCGAGCGTTCCCAATTCGTCGTCCCGGCGCACCGGCACGGCGGCGTCGTAGGTTCCCGCGCGAATTTGATCCACGGCATCGGTCAAATCCCGCAACGGCCTGGTAATGCCCCGGGTCAGCCAGAACACCGCGACCGCCGAGCCGATCAGGCCGGTTGCCGCGATCAGGATGAGCGTGTTGGTGAGGTTTTCAAACGGCTTGCGCGCAGCGGCGAGCGACTCCGCGGTCCCGGCCACCTCGATGAAGGCGTTGCCGGACAGAGGTATCTTGACGGGCGCGAGATCGCTGCGGCCGGATGAACCCAAGGGCGCCGCACTGACGTGCGAAACCGTGTCGCCGGACTTGACGGACAGGGTGACGATCAACCCGGTGAGATCGGCGAACTCCTGTGCGTTGAGTTCGATTCCCATCGTGATCCACGCAACCGGCAGCGGCAGATTCACCGGTGCGGCCACCAATTGATAAAACCGGCCGTCCTCCACCAATACCGTCGTTCCCGGGTCGCTTTCGCGCCTGTCCTGCAGCGATTTCAAGATCGGAAACGGCTGTCCCGCAGTGGCCCGCGATCCGTACGAGGCGATCACCTTGCCGTCCAAGGAGGTCAGCACCACGATCTTCGCGTACATCCGATCCGCGCTGTTTTCGACGACCGACGCCAGCGTGTCATCGTCGCGCAGCGCAACCGCCTTGCGAAAGGCGTAGTCATACGCGACCGCGCGGGCGGCAAGCTGCAGCTGCCGCCGATTGGCCGCAAGCGTTCGCAGAAAGAGGCCGCCGCCGGCGGACAGTTGTTGCTGTACCTCGCGCTCGGCGTTGTGCCTGTTTTGGATTGAAACCCAGCCGAGCGTCGCGGCGAGAACGGCTGCGAGCAGGGCGAAGAACGTGATCCCGATGCGGGTCCGCAACTTCAAGACGGTTTACTCGGGCCAGGCCGTTTGCGGATCGAACCCGGCCGGCAGGTCGAGCACGAGAACTTCATTCGCCGGTGCATCGGCCGCGGTGACGGGTCGCTTGCGCATGTTGCCGAGTTCGCGGTGCCAGGCGCTCACGGTGTAGTGGCCGGGCGGCAGAGCGAAGGAAGCAGTTCCCGTCGCGGAGCTCTTGGCGAAGTAGGGCGAGTCGACGACTCCGACGAAGGCGAGCATCTTGTCGTGAATGTTGCAGCCGAGCACCACGAGTCCCGGTTTATCGAACACCTCCGCGGCGCTGGTCGATCCAGCGTACAGATCGCGCTCGAAATTGGGCTTGGCCGGGGAATACGAGTAGACCTGGTGATGGATCTGGTCGCTGTTCGGAAACTTGATCGTCGTGCCGGTGCGCACGACGGTCACCAGCGGCACGAATTGTTTCTTGATCTGATCGATCGCCACCGGTGCGGACGTCTGGCGCGGCGGCGGCGCATCCAGGGGATCGAACACGACAATCGCATCGGCGGCAGCCGCCCCGTCCCTGGTCTTGACGGTGACCGTGACGCTGCCCGCGTGCGTGGTCGCGGCAATCAGTACGCCGAGCAGACCCGAGGAGCAGGCACTGCGCAAGCGCCAGCCACGGCGATTGAACACGTTCATTTCGGCGCGGCCTTCCCGGTCTCGACGACGTCGCGTTTCATCGGCGCGAGGAGCCGAAGTAATTCGTTGGTCGCGCCCGAGGCCACGTGGCGTTCGGCCAGTATGGTGCGCAGGATCGCCACCATGCCATAGAATTCCGCTTCGGAAATATGCAGTCCCGCGTGCGCTTCGCGCATCGGACTGCCGGAATAGCGGCAGGGGCCACCGCTCAATTCACAAATCTGTTCGGCGAGCAGCCGCTTGATCCGCTTCAGATTGGTATCCTCGAAGCTCCGTCCGAGGATCGGATCGGCGGCCACCCGATCGATCAGCGTATCCGCAATCGCGTGTATCCCCTCATTGCCGCCCAGGCGCGCATAGAGCGTTGCCGATGCCTCGGGCTGTGCGGTCCATGCAAGGCACGCGATCGCGACCACGAGTGCGCGCGGCCAACCGCGGAATGTGACGGTCGTCATACGTAAGCCCTAAATGTGCCAAGGTTAAACGGGACGGCCCGGAATGGCTGTGCACTTGGACACAATATTTGCGGCATCCCCGCTTTAATCTACGCGCACTTGAATGCGTGAGCCGTGAGCGGCCGTGAGGCGGTTTGTGCACGGCAAATCACCACAACCCAAGCGGACGGTCAGTGAGCAAATTCCTTCGTGCGGTGTTTCTCCATACGGCGGCATTCGCCGCCTGCTTCGGTGCGGCGGGCGCGAATGCCGGCGATCGCCTCGCGTGGACGGGCGCCGTCACCGATACCGAGGGCGTGGCGGGAGGCGGACTCGTTCCGTGGGCACTGATCGGTGGTCTCGAAACCAACGCCGAAGTCGGCGCGACCGGGTTTGCAACCTATGTCTCCACACAGGATTTTGCGTTGCGCGCGGCGGGGGCGAGCGTGGATGTGGACGATCGCGTCGAGTTATCCGTGGCCCGCCAGCGGTTCGATGCGGGCTCGGTTCTGCCGGGCCTCACGCTGGGTCAAGATATCGTAGGGCTCAAAGTGCGTCTCGTGGGCGACGCGATTTTCGCCCCGGACCAGTACCTGCCGCAGATTGCGGTGGGGATGGAGTGGAAGCACACCCTGGATTTCGGTCAGGTGCCGCAGCTCGTGGGTGCGGCAACCGGAGAGGACGTGGATTTGTATCTGGCCGCCACCAAACTGTACTTTGCGGCCATCGGCGGGCGCAACCTGCTCATCGACGCGACGCTGCGCCGAACCCGGGCGAATCAATTTGGCCTGTTGGGTTTTGGCGGCGACGGCAGCGGCTATACCTTGAACCCGGAGTTTTCGGCGGCCGTGTTCCTCACCGATCAATGGCTGCTGGGCGCGGAATATCGGGACAAACCCAATAACTTGACCGCGTTTCGCGAGCAAAGCGCGGAAGACGCGTTTGTGGCCTGGGGACCATTGAAAAATTTCTCGATCACCGCGGCGTGGACCGACCTCGGGCGCATTGCAGGAAAACCGATACAGCGCGGCGCCTACCTCTCGCTTTGGGTCGGGATATAGCCTCCCTCACGAGGGATGTCACGAGGCATGGGGGGTTCTCGGCTACCATACCCGGCCTCATGCCCATCGTTCGTCTCGACAAAGTCTCCTTGAGCTTCGGCCTCAAGCCCCTGCTGGATCGTGTCGACTTGCAGGTTCGCAAGGGCGAACGCGTTTGCCTGCTCGGCCGTAACGGCGAGGGAAAATCCTCGCTGCTGCGTCTGATCGGGCATGAGATCCTGCCTGACAGCGGTGAGGTCTGGGTCCGCCCCGGCGCGCAAGTTGCGAGCCTTGCCCAGGAAGTCGCCGCACCGGGCGATCTGACCGTCGCGGACGCCGTACGCAGCGGCGCGGCGTCCGCCGGCGCGCATGTGGAGGACTGGCAGACCGAACTCGACGTCGACCAGGTGATCTCGCGTTTGGGTCTCGATCGCGATGCGCGAATCAGCACGCTATCCGGCGGCTGGCGCCGCCGCGCCATGCTGGGCCGCGCGCTCGTGAGCACCCCGGATCTGCTGCTGCTCGATGAACCGACCAACCACCTCGATATCGACGCGATCACGTGGCTGGAGGAGATGATGCTGCGTTTCGCCGGAGCGTTGTTGTTCATCAGTCACGACCGCGCGTTCGTGCGCCGTCTGGCGACACGCATCGTCGAGCTGGACCGCGGCCAGCTCCGGGTCTGGCCGGGCGGCTACGACGACTACGTGGAACAAAAGCGAACCGCGCTGGAAGTCGAGGCCAAACACGCCGCCCTGTTCGACAAGAAGCTGGCGCAGGAAGAGGTGTGGATTCGCCAGGGCGTCGAGGCGCGCCGCACCCGCAACGAGGGGCGGGTCCGCGCGCTCGAGCAGTTGCGCCGGGAGCGCAGTGAACGGCGCGATCGCATTGGGCAGATGGATGTTCGCGTGCAGGACGCCGCGCCTTCCGGGAAACTCGTGTTCGAAGCAGTCCACGTGACTCAGGTGTTTGGCGCCAATACCGTCATCGCGGATTTTTCGGCGCGCATCATGCGCGGCGATCGCATCGGCATCATCGGACCCAACGGCTGCGGCAAGTCGACGTTGATCAAGTTGCTGGTGGGCGAGAGCGAGCCCACGCGGGGCACGATTCAGCGCGGCACCAATCTCAAAGTGGCCTATTTCGACCAGCAGCGCGATCAACTCGACCCCAACGCGTCCATCATGGACAACGTCACCGGCGGCACCGGCGACAACGTCATGATCGACGGACGCGCGCGGCATGTCAGCGGCTATCTGCGCGATTTCCTGTTCCCGCCGGAACGCCTGCAGGCGCCGATCGGAATGCTCTCGGGCGGCGAACGCAATCGCCTGCTGCTCGCACGCCTGTTCGCCAAGCCCAGTAATTTATTGGTGATGGATGAGCCGACCAACGATCTCGATGTGGACACCCTGGATCTGCTGGAGGAACTCGTGGCGAATTATGCGGGAACCCTGCTGTTGGTCAGCCACGATCGCGCCTTTCTCGACAACGTCG
>Ga0116229_10014496_pt1 | contig 10935 bp, 9 predicted proteins | sample S1TSphgellanicum_3_FD_87313 | JGI IMG/M metagenome (GOLD analysis project Ga0116229, IMG submission 87313) | Host-associated microbial communities from peat moss isolated from Minnesota, USA - S1T2_Fc - Sphagnum magellanicum MG | ecosystem: Host-associated > Plants > Peat moss > Unclassified...
GTGTGGGGTGGAGGGGGGGGGGGGGGGGGGGGGGGGGGGGGAGCTTCAAGCTCATCTGCTAACAACAAAAGAAGATTTGAAGCTACTTATTTTTCTATAGCAAGAAACAGCCCAAAAAAAATTCAAATGAAAAAAAAAAGGGGGCTACCTTTTTTTTCTTCAATGGTGATGGTAACCTACCAAAAGAAAAGGAAAAAGAATAAGGAGAAGAAAAAATAACTTGGAAAGTGTGGAACTTCAAGAGAAAAAACAAAAAAAAGATTTTTTTGGGGGGGGAGAAGAAGGGTGCTAACTAGACTAGAAGGAAATGGGGCACCGACTTCTATTTTTTTGGTCATTTTGTTTATTTTTTCTTTGACCAAATGTAAACCCAATCACCCCAATATTGTCAGATTTGAGTTTTATTCCGAAATAGGAAAATCCCAACTAATGTAATCATGGGAGCTAGGTCATTCACAGTATAAAATTTGACTAAAAAAAAATGTTAATGGTAAGAACTAATGGTAATTTAAAAAGTGTCCCCAATTGTCATTTCCAACTTCCAAGGATATAACTAGTTTTTTTATTGAAAAAAATCGCCAAATTTCTCCAAAAAATCAAGGCCAACCACTTGTAAACTTATATTTCAAGGGTGAAATTTGGTTATTTTTGTCAAAAAAACATTATCACAATGTAATCCAATCACCTTTCTAATAAATTAGCAACACCAACATTCTCCAAACTACCCTCAAATTATAGAACCTAAATCATTTACTTTAGTATTTCACCCATTTGATTGTCAACACCTTTTTACCCAACAAATTAGGGTCATTTGTCAAACCCTTTTTCTCCCACACAAAACGCTTTGTCATTCCTCCTTTTGTTTGTTAAAATGGTTTGGCATGTTTTAGCCTATCAATTTAGAAGTTTAGAACTTCAGTTCATGAACTTTCAAGGTTCAAATTACAAGGTGTTACAACTTACACTTTGTTTCAATTTCTTATGGTTTGAATTTTTATTCTTGAGTCGTGAGTCCTAAATGTGAATCACAATTCATGATGTCCATTGATTTGTTTTGCTTATTCAACAATGAACAATGTTGATCAACATTGAATGAACATCTCATTCAAAAGTTTATGGACTAATCAATTTAGTGGGCAACAAACACAAATTGCAACATACATTGGACCATGATTCATGGGTGAATCAAATTTCCAATTTGTGTTGGAAACTTGGAGCTTGGATGTGGAATTGAAAATCAAATTGAATCATCATTGGTTGAATGCAAGGTGCAACATCCATCATGATTCACACATTTTATGAAGTTGCAACACACTTGATAAGGTATACATGGGAACAACCTTTTTATATGGTGTAAGTTTGTAAGTTGTAATTTTGTTACATGTTAGGAATTAGGACTCAATGTAATACACACATTGTACACCCAACACAATGTGCACAAATGATGTAACACATTGTGTTATGGACACTACTTTCACATGACAAATGAAATTCATTCATATGGATGTTCATCTATGATTCATTGTTAACTTTGAACTCATCATTAATTAATCCCTAGTTTTAACTTTAAATAATTTTAAGGTCACTTTTAATTAAGTCATAGTTTACTTTTAGTTCACTTTCAGTTAACTCTTGTTAACTCATAATTAAATTTTAATTCATTTATGATTAATTTTTAGTTCATTTTTAATTAAATCTTAGTTAACTTATAGTCCACTTGTAGTTATAAAATCTTTTAAAAGGCTTCCATGGTCAATGGGCACATGGAAACTTCCATGGAAGCTTCCTTGAGCTAGGTCCTCAAAAAGGTATTAATAAAGGTAGGAGCTCCCCATTACCTTTAATTTGTTCAACACTAGTATGAAGTATGATATATATTATTGTTTTATTTTATTTTTGTGTTTACATTTGTTTATTTCATTGCAATAAATATATGTTTGTACTTTGGTTTTACACATTTCGTGTTTTGTTTTTAAAACCTTTGAAATCTTGTTTTGGTCCCTTTGTTCATGTTTTGGATTTAGACTTAGACTTATATTTTCATCATTTGTCTTGGTAGTTTTTGTGGTCGTGACACATTGTGAATCATGAGTTATAGCTTGCTTCCTACTACTTTCACTGTGCAATGTGCACATTGAAATTTTCAAACTTGAAGTTATTGAATTTTTTTGCATTTTTTATGTTTTTCTTTTGTTTAAATTTTTTTACATTATGCATTTGTGTTAGTGGTAGGTGTAGTTGATTTCTATTCACTCACAACTTACAAGTTGTTCTTACAACTTTGTATGAAGATGTCATTATTTAAGTTGCCCCACAACTTCAAATTTTTTATAGCTCACAAAACCTTAATGTGGCATTCCTTTGGTTCCATGTGATGTGGCTTCCAATACAACAAGAAGCAAACTTAGTCCTTGCATGAACTTAATGCCTTGAAAGGAAAACAACATGCCAATGAAATACACATTTCATTCACACTCTCCTACAAAATCTCCTAGTGTTGATTCAATATAAGAATCAATGGAGGTTTTGGATCAAAGCTTATCATTACCAAAAGTTAACAAAACATGGCTTATGAAGCAAAATTGAAGTTTCAAGTTTCTTGGGCAACTAAACTACCTTGGGCTAAATTGCAATTGGGGTTTACTAGTGGTGTGCATGTTGTGAAATGCAAAACTTTCTTGGAGGTTGAACATAAAAATAAACTTATAGCTCCAAAATGGAATTCACTAAACAAAAACATGTTCATTGGAGGAAATTTAACAAACCTATGAAAGGGGTGGGAAAAAAAAAATAGTGGTATACCAACAAGGATTATAAACATATCAAAAATGAAGTTGTTTATGTTTCCAAAAGGAAGGAGTTTACATTTTAGCAAGTAACTAATGGGTTGGTTAGTGAAAACCATAAAAAATAGGTTCAATTTGTTACATTATTCCACACATTGAAACATGGCAAGCAAATGTTGAAGGTAGATGTTCACAAAGATTTGTTTGATTTTTTAAATCTTGAAAATAACCTTAAAATGCATTGCATAGACACTTATAATTAGGCCATGGGTCAACATATGCATGGCATTATATTGGAGCCCATACATTTTGTTGTTGGAATAGCCCACCACTTGTCACTTACTTGTGAGGAGGTAGGTACAATTGACAACTAGAACTAGTTGTTAATTCATGCTTATTTGTTTCAAAATTGGTTGCAAATACCAATCATTTTGTTTCTTGGGTGTGTGGTGATGGGATCAAATGATAATAATTTTACTAAAATATTTACACAAGCATTGATGCATGAAGGAGGTCTCATAAAAAAATTGATTTGTAATAGGCTTATGGCATTATGTGGTAATTGGGTTTTTATTTTCCAAGGCATTAAAAAAAATGTTATTTGACAAAGTTCCAATAGTTGTGTTTCACATTCCATAGGGGTTCACTATATGGCTCACATTGTTGCACCCTTAGCCTTGGGCTCACGACCAAAATAACGGTTTACAAAGGTGTGGGCCAAGAATTAAGCCCGGGAGTCACATTTCATGCTCCCATGAATGTAAAAGAGTGTGAAAGAATGAACCCCCACACTCCCAAGTGAGCTCTCATTTTGGGAGTTGGAGTTTCGATGGATTTTTTAATTTTCAAAAGGAGATTGCAAGGGTCAGAACTCATTAGATTAAAAAATTACTTGTATTTTTGAAATCTCTTGGAACTTAAATGTCTAAAATGGGCTCGCATGACCCATTTGGGTACTTAAAACATAAGTTATGGTCAAAAGAAGGGCCACGAGTCAAATTGCCAATTTGACTCTCGACCACTAAACGTCAGGAATTGCCCTGATTTACTTTCGTGCATGTGGCATGCCACATACCTTTGGAAATCTCTCGACGAAGGCTATAACTTTGCTTCAGACCTTACCTCAATCAAAGGTCTTTAAAAGAAGTTATGGGCCTCCAAATTCGAGGGAATCCTAATTTCGAGAATTTCGAGACTCCCAAGTTGGGAGTCCCATGACAAAATGACATTTGGGTGCAAGCCGATGGTTAGGCACAAATAATACTATAAGGGTGAAGCCACCACCTTCCCTGAGTCTAGGTCGTGGTGAGTCTTGTGAGTTCGTGTTTGCTCATGACTCGTCCGTGCACCAAAAGTGGTCCAACTATGCACTAACCAATTTGTTGTTTGGTTTGTGCAAGTTCGTGTGAATAATTGACCCACTCTTCACTCACCTTAATCCCCATCCTAGAGCTCCAGCTTACCCCTTTACCCTCAAAGTGCTACGAGCCGAGGAACATACCCCAACTCCTTATTCTTCCGTTGTTTTCACCTTGGATTCATAATTGAGTCTATCAAGGAGCTTGGGGGTGCCTCACTCGTGGAGAGCACTATTGAATAGATCATGTGATCATTGGTTGATTTCAAGGAGTTCATTAGCTCTATTTTGTCCCATATTGTAACAATTTCTTTTGTGCATTAAGATAAATGCTTTCATTAAATTATTCCTTTGAATATTTTATGACATCCAATTTCCCATTTCATAACATCTTGTTATGTGAATATTAATCCTCCTTATTATTTTCTAATCTCCCATCTTCATTGCAATCCAACTTCTAAAGCGGAGTGAAGTATTCCTCTAATTCCTTCTTATGTGGTGCTTAAACCAACAAGTTCATTTTATCAATACGAGGAGTTCCGATTTTCCATATTCTTGAATTTGATGATATGCTCCATGACCTCCTTTTCAATTTATGCATAAATATTTAAACATGGTTGTCAATCCTTACAAAATTAATATTGAAATATACATCCTCAATTTTTAAAAATCAAATGAATGTTTTTCAATGATTATGCAATGGCTATCCCTTTTTGCGTTTCAAATTTCAAATGTAGAGTCTTCGATAAATTGATGATTTCACCTAGACATTCAACCTTTTTTTTATGATAAAAACAAGTTTAGTTCTCTCTATGCAATACTTCACTACTTAATACACATCTTGAAAATGTTTTTTGGGTTCTGTTATGTCATCCTTCTCATTTTAACTCTTCATATCTATTGTTTTGAGGCTCCCATAAAAGGACTACAATGTCTCTGCCAATGGTCTCCATAGTTATCATGATTTAGCTTGTGGAATGTTTATTGAATTTCTAACGATGTTATTCCAACTTTTCAACGATTTAAGTTGCTACAAAATGCATATTCGATTTCCTCCCATCATTAGATCTTCTCCAATGGACATTTTACTTGGTTTAAAGTGGTTGTCGTATTCAATTTGACTGTCTTCTCCAACAATTAATTGCAAAGGGTAGCTTGAGGTCAAATGTTCCAAATTCAATGTAAGATTTTTTTAAGCTTTCTTCATAATTCTTTTAACTTCTTTGTGATGTTTGGATGCATGTCTATCATTATATATTTTGTTTATATTTATTTTCGTTTTTCAATCTAGTTCATCCTGCCATGCTTTTTATTTATTTTCTAATATTACTCATGCAATGTTTTATTGTACCTTGTACATGACATTCAATTATTTTAAATCCTTTTTTATTATAGAGGAAATGAAATGCAAAATTTGGGATATCACTTTTGTCAAATATCTCAAAATGTGACGCCCATTTTGAAACCAATAATATCATTTACTTCAATTAACCTATGCATTTTTTATAACTATTTTCTCCCCAAATGTTCTTTTCAAAGATAGAAAACATATTACTTTGTTAATTCAAAAATCATTTTTTTCATACAAAATATATCTTTTGTGCATCATAGCTTCAAAAAACTTTGTTTGCAAGGACTTGTTAATTTCTCCTACTAGGTTTTGTAATTGTCACCAACTTTAAATGCATCACCAAACTTTGTTTCGAACATATTGAGATGAGTCGAATGCAATTGATGGGTCATTTAGTTCATGGGAACTCGTTGCAGACTGTGATGTAGTTGTCAGGGTGATGTCTTCCAAATTCATCATCTTTTTTTTTTAGTTTGTCACTACATCTTCTATATATGGTGGGGAGCTCTCCTCTTCCACATTGATTCTAGTAATAAAACTAACCCATATTAGAACATCCAACTCTCTATTGTAAGTGAATACTTTTGTTTCGTATGCATCATCTTTAGCATTAGAAGCATTCCTTAGCCACTTTCGTAACAAAACTGATTCACTTATTTTCCTCTCAGCTTGAAATCCAAGCATGTAGTCACACTGCTTGTGAAATTGCATTCTATAATTTTGATTTGTCGGTTGTGTTGGCCATGGATTGTCTCCTGCAGGTTGTCACAAGCTATTCAAAAACTCCAAACAAAACATTTTTATCATTGTTTCATATATCTTGTAATCTTGCAAGTGGGTAGAAGATGCCTAATACCCAATCTCTACTTGGAACTCTACATCTATACTCTTCAACTCTCTTATCTCTACTCATGGGTAATACTCCAAATTTCTTGGTGTTTGATAAAAGTGCTTGGGATATGGATATCATGGCATTATGCAAATGAATAATTCAACTCAAAGTTCGTATTTTTTTATTACTACTTGGAAGCTCACCAAAAGATACTAAACTCTACAATGCTACAAAGTTGTAAACATCTCCCAAAGGCTAGATTTTTATAGGGTTGTTATTAAATTACTACACTCAATGTTCTATTCAAAGCTATTTAATTTTCTTTAGACCGTTTAGATGGGACCAACTACACTAAAACATTATAATTGGGAAAACAACTATGTTTCCTACTTGTGTCACGCATGGTGTTTGTAACATGTAATGGTGATCACCTCATTGGCCCTTGGGCCTAATGTGGCTTCATGCCATTTTTTGTTTGCATTTTTTTTTACATGCCATGTGTCCAATTCATGCCCTTTGGCAACTATTATTCCTATACTTCATTCCACTCCTACATAGACCTTCATATCAAGTACGAAACACTCAAAACATTTTCCTGGTAGAAACATGACATAAAAAGATAGAAAAATATGTTCCAAAACTACAAGAGTAACAAAAGTTAAGAATGTACACAACACGAAAAAAACACAAAAGAAATATGATAGAAACATGTGTTCCAAAACTATAGTAATAACAAAAGTTAGGAATGTACAAAACATGATAAAAACAAGATAGAAACATGTGTGTTGAAACTCTAGGAATAACAAAAACTAGGAACATATGAAACATGATAAAAACATGTGAATCTACAAGAATAACAAAAGCTAAGAATGTATAAAACATGATACAAAGAAGACCGAATAATAGAAACATGATATCCCACAAGAACAATTGAAACATGACAATTGTGTGTATGAAACTTGGATACTAAAACATTATGTTTGAATTGCATTGTCTAACATATTTTGAAACATAACATCAAATGAAAAGAATCTTGGACTTCCTTGATTTTCTAAAAAATTGGTATCACCATCTAAAACTTATATTAAACCATCTTTTGCCACATTTTTTCCATCCATTGACAAACTTTCCAAAGGGACATCCTCTATACAAACAAATTGGAAGTTGATTATCATAACAATGCCCACATCACAATAGTGTACCTCCATCTCACTTCAAGTGAATATTCCTTTTTTCTTCATAGTTTGCATGTGATTGATAGAGTGTCAATTTTTTATTAGTGAATCAATTAGGCATACAATCGTAATGTGGCAAGTTTTTAGTCCTCTTACAAGTCCTATTTTTGAAAATTCACATCTCTTATAAGTGGTGGACTTAACTACATTGTGGACCAAAGAGTTGCCAAGGGATCTTGATGTTGCCTTGGTGAAGAGGTTAGGCAATTTGGATTGAGGACTACATAGGACCTAAAACAATGATAAAATATATGATAGATGTAATGTTGTTTTAGAAATTTTACTTGATGAGTAGCTTATTTCTTATTCTCATGTGATCATGGTAAATGAGGTTCATGAATGGATAATTCATACATTGAATATTGAGAAGATTTGTGGTTATTTCTTCAATTGCCCCATCTTCACCATTCCTAAATAGACTTTCCCAGATTCCCAACATAAGGCAATGTAAGATTGATTATCTTGATGTTGCCCTCATTATAGTGATGCAAATGCATCTTGCTGAACCTTAGGGTGACCTTTTTTTCTTGTCAAGGAAGGAGGTGATTGAAAAAACTTGTAGGATTTTGTACGAGAGAATTAAAGGATTAGGTCTTAATGTGCTAAAGCTGATCAATTTTCCTATTTATAGTGCTCTTCCAAGGGAAATGTAAACATGTATTTTCGACCCAACACCTCTTGCAACAATGTGATGGGTGCTCCCAATATTACAAAGGCATCTCTTACAATTGATGGAATTTACTTTGTTATGGATCCCAAATTGGCAAAACAAAATGTATACAATCCAAAGCTTGGGATTGACTCCTTGGTCATCACTTCCAATTCACATCAAACGACATGTCAAAGAGCACATTGACTCAGTTGAACTTGACTTGGTAAGTGTTATTGACTTTACAGATGGAAAGTGCATATCGAAGCAAGTTGCATTAATGAATTAAAAACATGACATATAAAAGAAATAAATATTAACAATGACTATTGATGTCCTCCAAACTTGTGTTCCCAAATTATACACAACCAAAATAATTGACAAAACATAACCTAAGAAACCTTGAAGCCTTGTAGAAAGAAATCATGAAATTTATACACAAAAACCTAATGGCATTACCTTGAAACATGACTATATGAAACTTGGTGTTATTCACACCATGTAGTCATTTTTATGCATTCTAAGTACATACCTTCTTCAAACACTAAGATGAAAAAGTAATTTAAGCAAAACCATATGATTGATACAATTTCATAGCATATAATGTATCATGGATCAAACGACAATACACACCTAGCGATATCATATAAAAGAAAAAACATAAAATAGGAGTAGTTAAAACATGATTGTTATCATGAAACTTGGAATTTGACTATGAAAAGAAGAAATAGAAGCATGGACAACATGACACAAAATTAACAAAAACCTAGACGCATAAACTATTTGGACAAGAAACTTGTACAAATTTTTTTGAAACACAACATGGATGAACAAAAATTTGTAAATTAAGTTGCATTGCAAGAGTTGGAATAAAACACAACATCAAAGGAAAGTTATACTCATTGATTGTTTGGATTAGAAACTTCAACTAAAACATAGAAAACAAGTTTCAAAACATAAGATGAAATGAAAAGAAATTAGCATATAACGATTTGAAACATAAAACAATGTAAACAAAAATTTGCAAAAAGAACGTTGAAACATAAGGTAATATGAACAAAATCCTACACTACATGTGTTGAAACATAACATGGTGCTAAAAAAATTGGACACATTGACTTTTTGGTTTTGAAACTTGGAATGAAACTTGCATAACAAGTTTTATAATTTATAGGATGAAAGTAAAAAAATTGGCATAAAAAGCTTGGACTTTTGAGAATAGAAACGCAAGATCGTTGTGGAATGGAAAAATGGAAAAAATGAAAAACATGATCATTATTGAATGGTAAAATGGTAAAATGGTAAAATGAAAAAACTTGTAAACTTCACCATGTTTGAAACCTAGATTTTCCCCACAAGAAAAACAAGAAAAACTTAATTGTTCCAAATAGATGGTGATTACTTGACATTATTTTTCCAAATTGAAGCTGATTACTTGATATTTAAGGTAATTAATCGATAGTGTATGATGATGCAATTTCATGGTGTTTGCACAACCTTGGACAACCCAAGTTGAAAGGGTGCAACTATTCAACATAATGGACTATATAACCAATTTTAATGTAGTATATCTTAATTTATTCCTCCAAGAATGGACAAGAGAGTTACCCTATATTTGTAGAAAATCAACAAGTCTATATTCATCCTAATACACTATTCTAGCCAAAACTTGACTTGATCATGACCAAAAACATGGATGGAATTCAAGAAACACCAAGCTTGTTCAATTTGCACCAAGGGTTTTTGAAGATATTTGATAAGACCAAATTGAACAAGAAGAAATGACAAGATTGAATCAAAAATCTTTGTGATCACTACAGTGAACCAAACTACAAATTGAGAAAAATCAAAATTAAATTAAATTCCACATTGAAAATAGGTTGAAAAAAGTCAAAAATTGTCGCAACCCTAGCTTTGGGCTCGCGACCAAGGCAAAAGGAATTGCAAGGGTGCGAGCCAAAGGGAAGCCCGGGAGTTAAATCAAGAGGAAGCCCAAGAGTTAAGCCAAGAGGATGCCCAGGAGTCAAGGCAAGAGGAAGCCCGGGAGTCACATTCACATACTCCCGGGAGTGTGAGAAAGTGTTAGAAAGTGTGAGGGAGTGAACCCTCACACTCCCAAGGCAACTCTCATTTGGGAGATGGAGTCCCGTTGGACTCCCGAAACTTCAGAGAGCGATTGCAGGGGTCAAACCTTTATGCCTCGTGGCGTTCTTTATATCATTGAAAAGCTCTTGAAGCTTAGATGTCTAAAATGGACTCGCATTACTCATTTGGACATCTGAAACACAAGTTATGGCCAAAAGAAGGGCCGGGAGTCGAATTGCCAGTTTGACTCCCGACCACAAAAGGTCGGGAATCGACCTCTTCTCGATGTCCGATTCGAGAGTGCAACACGGCGTTGGAAAGCTCTTGATGAGAGCTACAACGTTGCTTCAGACCACATTGCGATCGAAGGTCTGCTTGCAAAGTTATGGGGCTCCAAAGTCATGGGAGTCCCACTCGGGAGTCCTGGGAAAAATAGCCATTTGGATGTGGGCTCCGTGGAGAGTCACAGAGTATACTATAAGGGGGAAGGTGGTGGCTTCCCCCCAAGTCCGGGCCATGGTGAGTCTTGTGTGTCCGTGTTGCCCGTGGCTCGTCCTAGCACCAAGGGTGCTCCAACTTTGCACTAACCACTTTGTGTGGGTTGTGTGCAAGCCCGTGTGAGTGACTAAAGCTTGTCAAC
>Ga0116229_10014497_pt1 | contig 10935 bp, 10 predicted proteins | sample S1TSphgellanicum_3_FD_87313 | JGI IMG/M metagenome (GOLD analysis project Ga0116229, IMG submission 87313) | Host-associated microbial communities from peat moss isolated from Minnesota, USA - S1T2_Fc - Sphagnum magellanicum MG | ecosystem: Host-associated > Plants > Peat moss > Unclassified...
AAAATGAAAATGAGGTAAGGAAACAGAAAAAAAAAAAAAATTTTTTGGAAAAAAAAATAAAAAAAAAAAAAGCAAAAAAAACCCCCCCCCCCCCCCCCCCCCCCCTCTTTCATAAAGAAAAAAAACTACAACCCCCTTGAGCCATTTTGTCTCACTTCATTGGCTACCAAGAAAATCAGTGGCATTTGCTAGAAATTGTAATTCACAAAAAGACATCACTTCCTCAAAATTCACACCAACAATGCAAAGATACACAAAGATGAAACTTGTTGAATGTTAAACGTTTCAATTGGAGGCAAAACCAATTTCACCCCATGTATTTTTTCATTTCACCCCATTCCCAATTACTTTTAGATATGGTTTTCAAATCCATTTGGGAAATGTTGTTTCATAAATTACATGACATGTGGAAGTCCAAGTTTCGCATGCTTACATGCCAAACAATTGCCAACGACTGGGTTGTTATATACAATGAAAACCTCAATGAACTCCGCAAACTAATGGTCCACACCTTAGAAAAGACTACTTCACTATGATGATATAAACAAAGACCATGTATCCCTTGATTGTTACAAGTCTTCAAACTAAAAATGAACTCAAGCACCTTCATTCCTATCAGAAAGATTAAAAGAAAATAATTTATTGATGTCAAAGGGGAAATGGTAGAGGGTTTGCATTGTCATAGTCAACAAAAGCTTTAGCAAAACTCCATTTCATGGTTTCTTTGGAAGAATAGAAACTTTGGATTTTGACCTTGATCATTGGAAACGGGTCGTTGTTGGTGGAATATAAAACTGAAAAATTGTGTAAGTTGTTAAAGAACATAATTTCACTAATTTGCAAAATCCTAAAAAAGTGGCCATGTGTGTTACCTATAATATAAAATGGAGTGAAGTTTGGAAAAAGAACATAGTTAAGAAAAATGCATGTTTTCTTTGAATCATATACCATAAAACCATAGTTGTTAACTATTAAAAAGTCTAGGTGTGCAAGGACATCAAAGTCAACTACCTCATGTGTGATCTAATGGCACCTACCTTAACTCATAGGTTCTATGAATGCAGTAAAGTGTAAATAGTGTGAAAGTGGGTAGCTACTATTGTCTGTTGGTTTAAACATTTGCCAATGATTTAGGGAAGTATGAAAAGGTTGGACATTATGTGTATATTCAACAAGAAGCTTCTTCAATCCTTTAAGGCATTTACACCTATATGGTCATTCTTAAAAGGAGTTGTTATTTGGTGCATTTGGATAAAAATGAATGAAGGAATATTCAACAACAAGGCTTTTTCGAATCATAAGTTGGGGGTAGATGATCAGAAATGGCTTAATTGTTTACAACATGTTAATATGGGATAAAACTCGTTGGCAAATAATTGTTATGCTTGATATTGAAAATGAACTTATGGAGAATTTTGACAAAACATGGGGCTCCCACTTTTTGATTTATGTCGAGGACCACCAAAAGATTAGGTGGAAGTTTCAACTACCTAGTTTGGTTAGTATGACTAATTAACCTTTGGGGCTCCTTGGGGTTCTTTGGCATGTTGAGGGGTTTCCCTTGGCCTCTATGTTTATTTGTTTCCTTTTTGTTATGGATTTTGCAAAATTTCCGAATGTCATTTTTTTTCAGATCTCATTTGAATCATAGAAAAAAATGACTATTTCAAAAACAAAAAAAATTATGTTCAAAGGATCCAAAAAAGGCATTCAATGTTTGGAGTAACCATTCAAAATCATACATTTATTATGTTTTTCCATTTGAGACCATGGTAATTATGACAAGTTGTTATTTTTTTATTCGTATCATATCAAGAATCTAAAATTTAAAATCCATTTAATCCAATTTTAGGTTTCGTTTTAAGGACATTTGAAAATGAACAACCATTATGTCCAAAATAAACAATTTTGCAAAGGACTTCCAAAGGATTCATATAATTTTTAAAATAATGGAAAAATATCTAAATGATAACAACTTATTAGCCACATTAAAAAAAAATTCATGATTTTTTTAAAATATAGAATTTTAGACTTTAAAAAATTCAAGGCATTTTTCAAAATTGTTTCAAAAATTTAAACATCCTTTACCACATATAAATGGAATATAATGTACATGATGTATGAAGTAAAGTTATATTTTATTAAATAAAAAAATGATCCTTAAAAGAGTGAACATATTTTGGTATGATTTGAAATTTTATCATTTTTCAAAACAAAACACTAAATGTTGAACATTTTTTTAAATTCATATTTATTTAGCTCAATGATTAATAAATAATATGTGATGCATTTGGGCAACTTTAAATATTTTTTATAACAAGTGGCTAAAGATTTCATTCTAAAACTCATTTGCATGGAAATGTTATTTTTGAAAGAAAATACTTATAATCTTTGTTTAAAGTAACATCATCAACTCTTTTGAACTTGTTTTGAACCAATTATAGTACATAAAAACTTTATTAAAGTAAGTTTTCACACATGATATGAGGGCCTTTATATAAGTCTTATCACATTCAAAATAGTAAAATGGCTCCATTTCCTCAACATCCAAAAAAAAACAATACACAACAAGCAACATCATCCATGTAAGGAGGAGTTGTGCTTTAAAGCCCCTATCTTGGGTTTTAGTTTGATATTTTAATGATCTATATTTCATCCCCAAATTGAGTATATTATACTAGAATAGCAAGTTTGGCAAAAAAATATTTAAAAAATAAAAATAAAGGAAAATTAGATGATTTCCTTGTTGAATTTTTTAAAAATATAGTGGTAAAATGCAAAAATACAAGAAATTATGTATGTATTGTCAATGCACTTTGATTACATTCACATTTCCTACACCCATGACTTCCCACACTCCCCTTGCTATTCTTACATCCCACATTCATTTGCAATCAATGGCATGACTTACATTCTAACAAAACTAGAGTGCCAAGCTCAATAATCTTTACTAGCCAAAATAAATCCTCACACTTGCAAGCATTTTTGCTTCAATTCCAATCCGTCATTTTTTGCTTGCAACATGATTGTTAATTATGCACTCCTTTTTGTTATTTTTGAACTTTTAAAATAAATAAATTAACAAGGCTTTGAGAACGTGTTTTGAACAATAGTGTTGTTTGTTGTTGTGCGGAGGTTGCTTTTGGCACAATGTTGCAGGGTTTTGGAAGTTGTTATGTGAAACTTAACAATATGGGAAATTTCTTGTGGCAAGTGGCAGGGCACATAATGGTTGAATTGTGGAGCAAAGAGTGTGAAATTTAAGCCAACCTAGTGTGATGATGTTGTAATGTGTTCATTTGTAACACATGGCATCTTCGAACACACTAAACATTGCTTTCTAGAGGTCGAGGGCAATGGCACTATGGTGTGTTTGTACACAATTCGTTATGACTCCAAAACTCTTTTGTCAAATATTTATGTCATTTATTTCGATTTTGTTGTCATATTTTGTCCTTTTTTGTTTTACATAAGCTTAAACAACAAGGCCAGTGCACAATATTGGTTTCAATGTTTTTATTTTCAAGTCTTTGAGGTCGAAATAGTGATGATGCATGCTAAAAAAAAATGTTAAAAGTTGTTGAGATTGTTCTTGAAATTAGAAAATTGATAATTTACAACTTTGTCCCCTCTATGCCATTTTTACTTTTGTCTTTACTTTTATAGAGCCCTCGGCAAAGTCATCACAAGCATACACATGGCAATGGGTTTTTTTCTTTCATCTGGTAAGTCAAAATAGTTTTCAAAATTTTGTGAAATGTTAGTGGGGATTTGCCAAATTTTTAAAAAGAACCTTGAGATTCAATACAATACCCAACATATTTTGTAGGATTTTTCTCAAAAATGAAAAGGGGCAATCATCCATGGGAAGATGCAAAAATAAAATGGCAATGTTCCTTGGGAAATAATGCTTTAGTATAAATAATTTAGCACCCTTTTACATATTGTATTTGATTACACTTGTTAGTTTTGGTAATTGAAAACCTTTAAATATTTTTTTCCTAATTTATTATTATTTTTTCTTATATAACAAAAAATTGCCATCATAATAAACTTGTAAGCACCCATGCAACCTTAGTAGCAACATTTGCATTTGAAGCAAATAACAAAACACACTAGAAACAAACTTTTGGTGTTATGTTTATACCTTACGTTCTTTAATTAGAGTGGAGTAGATTTATGATGTTACTTTCATGGTGAGTGTATAAGAAATTGTGGATGTGATGGTGGATATAAAAATAATTTAGTGTCATCATAAAGTGTACATATTAAGCTCTAAAACAATTTGCATTATCATGAAAAAAAATGATAATGAAAAGAAAGTTATGATAACAACACAACAACCATGTATTTTCATGTACTATAGGTAAAATCACAATAAAAATTGTGATGTTACTTAATATTTGCAAGCCATAAGAATAGCTCCTAATGATACTTAAGTGGGAAGGGTTGTGAGCTTTGATGTGAATTAGAGAAGACCAACCCTACAAATTAACGCATGTAGTAATAGGTACCAACATTATATAATTTTCTTTTTTCTATTTTTCTCAATCCAAAGATTTGATTGACATGTTTTCAATCTAATAACTTTATAATGTTAAATTTATGTAAATTGCATGTTAGATGCATAACACAAAAATGTACCTTATTTGTCACTTTTTCTTGCTAAACATGTAAGAGAGGTTATGCTTGATCAAGCAATTGCATTTGACAATTGGGTTACCCTTGTCAATGACTATTCTATAACAATGTTAATTGACACTTCAACATCAACACCTTCATTATAAAATGTGTTGTTGAAATCGATTGCAAGTGCATTTGCATTGGTGTTGAACAATGTATTTTCCATGTTCTCTAACATAACTTATCTTTGAAAGTCCTTCAATTCTCAAATAAACTCAATAATCTTGTTTGCTTCCACCCCGTTATTACCATTTTTGGTTTGGTTACAACATGCATACATGTTAAATGTAACTAGCCACATATATTGGGCTTGAGGGTAAACATCTTCAAATCCATATGAATATCTTTGTTGGTGTTTAGTTCTAGGTTATGATAGCACCCATTGTATATTTGTTGAATCCTTGGCAAAATGCATGCTTGAATGGACGCCGAAGCATCACATCTATTAGTTAGTAAATGCTTGTGCAATTAGTTGGGATGTAAATAATGTGAATTTTGGGATGAGTATGTTTCATCCAATCTTGAATTTTTTTGCTAATGTGGACACTCCAACAATCAATGAACCAAATCATTTCTTGATATACTAGAAGGTGTAAGAGCTCAATTTGTGAAGCCTTATAAGCGGAAAAATAACATTCACAAACTCCTTGCAAGTTTTCAATGTAGACTAGTGATTGTGATTAAAGGTGATATGTTAACCATAATTTTAACACATGTTGTTCGACCAACATTTAACGGTGGTAGGTTACATGATGTGTTCCCTTGGAAAATCACTAGGAATGGTAAACATTGGCCATTAACAAATGAAGATACCACCATGGTTACTTGGTGTTGATTTTCCATACCATGGACCTTCACATGTCGAAAACCTTTTGTTTCCCATGTCCTAGTGCCACCTATAGAACAATGTGTATTCCAATTTGGTCTATGTTCACAACTAATTCCTAAAGGATTTTGTAAACCATAACCAAGTAAACACATCGTTGTGCCATAACTTTCCCTTGTAGCTCAATATAGTCCTTCAGTAATTTGCCAACTATTGTAGTTGAAGCATGATAGCTCCAATTGAATTGGCTTTTTATGAAACTTTTTGTCCATACATAAGAAACATGAAATGTAGTCATGTGAGTTTTCTCAAGTAGATGAGGTGCTCATTTGAAGATAATTGCCTTGATCGAAGGTTGAATGCAAATAATGGACAAAGGTTGTCATGCTACCATGTGCTTCTTCAACAACTCACATATTTCCTCTATAAGAACAAGGTGTGCATCCAAGATAGGAGAATGTTGTACAAATTTGGCAAAAGTAGTGCTGAGCTTTACATAATGCTTGTAATTTTCCTTGAATTCTCCATTATGATGGAACCATTCAACTAGATAACCTTTTGATAAATGATCATAAACACCATCTACCTCTCTTGGCTTTCTATATGTTGCCTTCAAGTACTTCAAAACACTATAAATGTTTTGGTGATGTTTCATAGTAGCATAAATAGGTGGCCAAAGGGAAGGGGTGAACCAATTTGATTAGGGCCCCTGACATTATTGGTTGATGGAATTGATTTGATTTTTGGCTTAAATCTCTTTCTCCTAATGGTGTTCCAATCTCTCATTCAACCTTGCAAAATCTCTCTCTCTCTCTCTCTCTCTCTCTCTCTCTCTCTCAATCTCCATTTCCTTTTTGTTGATGGAAATGAAAATTCCACAATCTAAACATTGTTGTTTCTTGGCCATTGCACAAATTTTGCGCAAGCAACAATTGTACTAAAATAAACATACAAATGCAAAAAACAAAGGGGACATAAAGTATCACACTGAATAGGAAATTATAATTAAATAATTAGGGTTAAAATGCAACTTGGCACAAACAAATGGAAATTGTTAAACTTTTCCCTAAATTACAAAAGGGTAAGCACTTAGGGTGTAAAAAGATAAGCCATCATGAACTAATGAAATGGTTGAAATTGACACACACGGATGAAAAAATTGATGCACACAGATGAAAACTTAAAATGTTTGCCAAATAACTTTTTTTTTGGGTTAAAAATTGCCAGTTTTTAAAAAAATAAATTGAGTACCAAACCTTTTTTTTAAAAAAATTTATCAAACATAAAAATGTTAAATGTGTTATTTTGGTATGATATCCATAAAGTGAAAAAAAATCAATATTTTTTCCTAAATTTGGATATTGGCTCAAAAGATTTGTAAAATCTTTATTTGAAAAGACTTTCATTTAATGAAAAATATGAACAACAATCAAGGCCTAGGTAAAGCAAATCTAAATTTGGGGATGAAATTTTCCTAAGGAGAAATCTATGGGAAAATACAAATTTAGTCCCCTAATTTTATCCTACAAATTATTTTCATCCTAACATCTCATTTCATCTCTATTTTTTAAAAAGTTGACACCAAATAACTTTAATTTAATTTGGGGTACTTTATAGTGAGATTTAGTGTGCATGTTGTTTTTTTATCCCCATCCATCAAAATGAAATATTAGATACCAATGTAAAATGTAAAATTAATTAAATGCCACTACATGGGCCAATCAAAACCAATCATATTTTTTATTGGCATTTTTGGAAAGGCTTACATCATGTTCACGCTTATAAGTTCAAACTCAACTTCATGTTATTTAAAACCTAAACTTCATTTACATTTATTAGTTATAAGTTATATACTATAAACATCTACAACTTGTAAAATAATTTTTGGATGAAATATAATTAATTTTATGTTGGTTTGGGCTAATACATGTGCACATTATTTGATATTTGCAAAAACAATTTACATAATATAATTATTGTTTTTGATTGATCAAAATTGGTCAAGGTGCTTTCATTTAAATAATCTATCACCTTTTATTATCCCAATTTTCATGTTTATGGATGAGGTTTGGGAAACAATTAATAAACCATCTAGGATGTGATAAACACTACTAAAAGCTAAAATAAAAGGTATAAGTTGTATTCTCCTTCCTATTAAATCACTTATGTGTCTCTTAATGAATTATTTTGATAAAGGTAGTAGGTTGAGCACTATGGGTTTATACATGTGACAAATGAACACACTTAATTGTTCATTTTGGCCTTTCCATGGGAAACTTGCCCCTAGAAAAAGGACTTTTTTGTATCATACATCATTTTCAAATAGACAAAAGGAATGACCAAACGTTTTTTACCACTTGCACAACATTTCATGAAACCATGAATAAACATGGAGTCAAATGCACAAAACAATAACTTCAAACCCACTTGAAGCAAAAATTGCATTTGAAACTAGTAGGTTTCATTTAAAACTTTTCCTTGTGAAATTTTTCTCAACAAATTTTCTTTTTTCATCCCACTCTTTATGATAGTTGTTTGAAATCCTTTTTACTTTTTATGTTTTCTATTCCAATTTTCATGTTATTTGTTACCTCTTTTTTTTTGTTTAAAAACTATCAAGTCAAAAGTATGAGTGCATATAATGTTCAAAAGGTGATGCTTTCAAGGTTTAATGAATCAAAATTTGGGTTGAAGGTTCATAAATTTATTTATTTATTTTGTTTATTTTGTTATTAGGTTCAAATCCTCTTCACATTTTATGTTTTCCATTTCAATTTCCGTAAAGTTGGGCCATTTTCATTTATGTCACCTACAAACTTCAAATTAAACATTTGAACACACAAAAAATAATCTTTTCAAGATTTTAAACATCAACATGATTTTTTCAATGTATTTAGAGGACACATTATAAGATGAAATAAAAAAAACCTCACTCCTTTTTTTTCATCATTTTCCTATGATACTTTGGGCATTTATCGAATGTCATGATAAACAATGAAAAATAAAATTATACCAACACTTTATGTCGATTCTCACACTTGAAGTGGGCCATTCTTGAAATAAGCATCAATTCATGGTGGAGTAGAAGGTTGTTTATTTTGGGAATGCCCCACTCCTTGAACATTACTTTGCACAAAATAGGCAAATATTCAATTTGAAGTTGTTGGGTCTTAATTTTTTTTGGTTTATTGTTTGTTTTTTTTTTATCCTTTCCACATTTTGTGAAATTCATCTAAATTATTATGATATTATTGAAGTTGAATTTATTTTGATTTTCAATATCAACATTGATAATATTTGCATTTAAAAAAAAAACAACAACATTATATACAAACAAACAAGCTTGAGACAAAAAAAATCAAATGTGAAACTAACTGTGTTATTTTGAATTTCAATTTTAATAAAGTAAAACTACAACTACTTTCCCTTGGGTTTTGTGAGTAGATGGGATGATGGTTACTTCCATGGACACATCGTCAATTCTTCAACAAATCAATTCATTAAGTAGATCAATGGTCAACCATTGTTTCCATTTGAAAATGAAAGTTTTAAGTATAACATTTGTAGAAAATCAATTTTGATAATTAGTTTACTAAATGTGGCCATCGTATTTGAATATTGGATGACATAGTGGAGAATTAAACAATGAACACACATCTATCATATAGTGTGGCATTACATTTTAGTTGTTAAATGTTCAATCAATTTAATTAATTACCAACTTCATTCAAACTACTTTGAAAATACAATTGCTCAAGTTTTCAAATTGTTTTTTAAAAGACAATTATTTCAACAAAACATGGAATTGAATAGATTGAATAAAAATATAAAATATTGCAATAATTATTAAAATGAGTTCATATGGAATTGGTAAATTTTATGTATTTAAAAAAAAATTTCAACACTTGAAACATTTGTAAAATTGGTGGAAAACGATTGAAAGTTGGTATTTATTAGGTGAGGATATTGTGAACATGGCATAACCTTCCCATATTTTTTCAATCATGTTCTCCATGTGTTTTTAATTTCCTTTCAACCACAAGATGCATATTTTCACAATTTTTCTTTTTACCTCACAAGAAGTAAAATCTTAATCCCAAAATTATACGCCTTTTACAAGTTTTCTAACAACATGAAATCAACTTAATAAATGATGTTATTCTAAAAATGTATGGTAATTCCCATCAATTTAACAATTGTGCAACCTAATGTTTTTGATAAACAATCTCAACTTCCCACATGACAATCATATTATTAGGCATTCTAATTGTAAACAATCAATCCTTAATTTTAATTTAATTTAATTTAACTTTTTTGCACTTTGAAACTAATGATAAATTGTAATAATCACAATTTGAATTAAAGATTTATGGTTAGATTGTTTAATTGTTTAATGAACTTAGAAGTTTTGAAATCAACCATTATGATGAACTTTATTTTGTTTTATGAAACAACATGTGAGGAACAATATGATGTTGCTACCTAATGAATATTACTTGTGAATTTTTTCGTGGATTTGGATTTTGTTCAAGTCCTAGTTGCTCTAATAGTGTGAGATGACAACCAAATACAACAAAAATTTGTAACTAGTTAAAATTGGAGAGAGTAGAATAGGTCACTAACTCGGGCCAAATTAGCTTGGAAAGAGCACTTGGCAATTTTTAAAATATATATTTGAAGGGACTTTATATCCTTGAATATCCTTCCTATACAAGAGGGGAAGGATATTATGGCCATTCCTTAAGGGTGGGAGGGATCTTACACCTACTTATCCTACGCCTATAAGTAGATGTAAAGACCCTTCCTCCTCCTACACCACAAGGTTTAGGGTCTATGGTAAAGCACAAGGCAAGCGTTATTGTGAAATTAAACATACGAATGCACACATTTCCAAAATATGGGGTTGAACCGAGCTTCCTAATTTTCGGAATGCACCCACCATGGGGTTTAACCAATGGGTGAGGGACATTCCCAAAACATGGGGGTTAGACTTGGCCCTTGCTTTGGACCAACCCCATCAGCCAAGGGCCTTAACCCTACACTTTTCTAGGGATGAGAGTGAACCTGGCACTCACCAAGGGCATCGGGCAGGATGGATGATTTGTAGACATTTTTCATTGTATTCTTGCCCCATAGCAAACCATAGTGGTTAATTATGTACTACCCAATCATCCACATGTGCTGTTTATTTATCAAGTAACCACAAAATTAACTTATGGAATTTTGGTAATAACTACATGAAGTTTTTTTTGGTAGGTTCTCTTAACTCTAAACCTTTAACATAATGAGACCTTTTTACAACATTTTGTTTTTTTTTTTTTTTTTGGTAAAAATAAAAGGAAAATAATGTTTGACCAAATTATAGGATAAAAATTTTTTTTAATTTTTTGATAATTAATTAATGGTGGATTGTCTTGAAAAAAACA
>Ga0116229_10014500_pt1 | contig 10934 bp, 10 predicted proteins | sample S1TSphgellanicum_3_FD_87313 | JGI IMG/M metagenome (GOLD analysis project Ga0116229, IMG submission 87313) | Host-associated microbial communities from peat moss isolated from Minnesota, USA - S1T2_Fc - Sphagnum magellanicum MG | ecosystem: Host-associated > Plants > Peat moss > Unclassified...
ATGGTCTTGTTTTCGATGATACTTTTGATGATACATATAATCATCAGATTGTGTTATGATAAAAAGTTGGGTAAGGATGAAACCCTAAAGCGACGGCACAATGTCATCAAGCGCTGAATTCTGTACACGACAAAGTGTGGACAGTTGATGGTGAGGGGTGATGGAGTTGCAATGGTTGTTCTTGTTTTGCTTTCCTATTTTGTTTGTTCTAGGTTCTTTGTATATATAATTGTCATAATATGCTTGTGATGAAAAGTTGGGTAAGGATGAAAGCCTAAAGCAATGGGATAGTGTCATCAACTATCAAATTTGGTACACAACAAAATGCTAGCAGTTGACGGTGATGGGTGATGGAGTTGCAATGGTTCTTATTGTTTGCTTTTGTATTTTGTTTATTTCAAGTTATTGTGTGACAGCTTGATTTGTGGTAAATCATTGTTCAACATTTGATGTTTGGGTGGTTGCTCTTCATTGCGGAAGGAGTTTGAAGGTTTTACAAGTTGGTTTTGGAGTAACTTGAGAGAACCTTTCAAAGCCAAAGAACCTGACAATGGTGATATGTATTAAACCATTGTTGGGTGGTTCTCTTGATCTTGTTTAGGGTTTAGGGTTTTTAAAAAGATTCAGAACCAAAGAATCTGAAATCTTCTGTGGATGAGGTGGTTGTACTAGGTGTTGGTTGTTGTTGTTTGCCTCAAACTGGTCTGCTGCATCTTTGTTGTTGGTACTGGGATTGATAGGAGCAGCAGCCTCCTTTGCTTGTAAGCCCTTGCTACACCCACATCCTGCTCTGTTTCCCATGGAAGAAAGTAAGTGATCTCTTCGACTCTCACGTCACACCAATTCCATTGAAGAAAGCTCAAACCTAGACCATGATCACCTATCTCAATTCTGTGTCTGTATCAAGTTCCTTTCTTGCTGCTCCAGGTTGCTTGCTTGTAACCAGGGAAAAAATAAATTCTCTTCAATTGTCCACCTAAATCTGAAGCTCAAATCTCTCTCCCTCTGTATCACAACAGTCATGGGCCCTTGTGATGATGATGATGATGATCTCTTAAGCACAGTGTCTAGAGAGCACACCCATTTTAAAGCTTAAACTGATCCAAGTCCTTGATTGGAGCTTGGATTGAATTTAAAGCTTTTTTTTCTCAAAACACTCAGCTCAAACTCTGTCTAGATAGATAGATAACCATGCAATTGGGTGGGTAACAAAATCTGCTAGGTTTTTTCCTTCTTCTAAGGTCTCTCTATCCTTGTCAACAAAAGAGCTTGAGGATCACCAAAAGAACAGCAACAATTTCTTCTACACTTGGAGAGGAAACTTTCATGGGTGTACTTAAAAGCAAACCTGCTTTCAAGTCAAGCCCACTACCCTCCAAGGCCCAGTTAAATATCAACAACCAGGCTCACCAGCCCACCAATCTCCATTTGTTATCAGCAGCCAGACCCACCACCCACAAAGGCCAGCTTCACATCAGCAGCCAAGCCCAGCAGCCACCAAGCCCGGTTAACATGAGTAACCAAGCCCACCATCCACCAAGACCCGCTTACACCCGTAAACCAGGCCCACTACCTACCAAACCCAGAAGCCAGGCCCAGAACAGCAACAATTTCTTCTATGCTCATCTTCTGCTTCAGAATTTGAGATGGCGATTCCAAGGTTCACTTGATCCCCTTGATACCTTTCCCTTCGAATCTCAAATGCCCATGCTCATCTTCTGCTTCAGAATTTAAGATGGTGATTACAAGGTTCACTTGATCCCCTTGACCTCTCCCTTGAATCTCAACTTCCAATTCTGAAATTCTGCTTCAGAATCTCAGATGGCAACTCCCAAACAGATGAATCTGCTGCCTTTTGCTTCTCACTCTGAAGCTGAGACAGAGGTGAGTGGTACAACCTTTTTGCAACTACAGAATGCTATGGAAGTGTGAGAGGAGGAGATAGTGTGGCATAACATTCAAGAGAAAATGGGGGTTCAAAGAGAGAGAAAAGTGCTATGGAGCCTCAAGATGAGCATGAAGCTCAGAAACAGACATCACTCAGGTGCAAAGAGCAAGAGTGGCATGGGAAGCACTATTATGGCACATCACTGCAGCACTTTTTCTTCTCCTCTTTCCCACAATGCTTCTTCCTCCAGCTCCCTTTCCAAAACCGCAAAAAACTTCACTGCGTCTACAAAGCTAGCAGCAGTACTTGAGATCTCTCATTCAATTGCATGCACCTGAGGTTCATGGCGTCATCATGAACATGCTGTTTAGTGGCATCAACAAATATGGATGATGTTGCACTGTTGTAGGCTCCAAGCAAGTTCATTGAATTTGCAAGGTTTGATTGATCATTGCTGGAAGGGTTTGAAAGTTGGGGAGTTATGATGATGCATGCCACCATTGTGTGGTGTGCAACAACATATAGCTGTAATTTTCATTTGATGCAGTGTCCAATATTCTTGAGTGTTGCTGATGATCTTCCATCAATTTTGCATGTTTTGTCTTTCTTGACATTCTTTGAGCCGGTGGTAAGGAAGGGGGAGTTTGTCCCTTTTGTACCCTAATACAGTCTGGGAATATCAGTGGGTTTTTTTGTGTGGGTGCCCCTCTTCTTGGAGCAGGGAGTGAGTGATGGCATTTATGACAACCTCACAAAGGCTATTTGCTCACACCTGATGCTGGGCAACTCCCTCTTGCTCCTTCAGGTTCTTCTAGAGTTCCTGTTTCGTGATTTTCTGGACATGCAGGTTTTTGCATTACTCCCGTTATTTGGTTTACAAACTCATCAAAACCAACCATGTGTAACATTGTGCCAATGTCCATCCATCGGGCAATCCATTTTCTCTGTGAATATTTCATCAGCAGCGTAAGCCAAATTAGGAGTCAGGATCTCAAAGATCAATAGCTCTACAACATTGCTGTTGTGTATTTCAGTCACTGCTATTATGGTGAGGTTTTTATCAACTCTACTGCTGCACAAGCCAACATAGACAACCAAGTTTTCCCATCGCTCTGGAGATGCAGCAAGTCAACATAGACAACCAAGTTTTCCCATTGCTTCTGGACATGCAGCAACCAAGGTTACCCATTTCTCTAGAGATGTGGCTAGTCAACACATGCAACCATTGCTTCCAGAAATGCCACAGAAACTCAGGACACAGATTTTTGTATAATTTTTTTGCATGAAATCTTGAATAGTTGATAATATACATTTGTCTACACCCACCATAGGGAAGCAATGAAGTCGATGAGGAGTGAATGGCAGGTAGTAACTAGTAACTAGCATTTTGTAATGAAGGTGATTTGTATGATACTGTCGCCTCACAAGATTGTGGCTGCACCCAATTCTTGTACTAGTTGTTTTGGTTTCTGGTTGCAACTAATTATAATGGTTACTTTCAAAGTGCAATTGTGGAGACTTTCTCTGCAATCTCCATAGATATGCTTGGCTAGTCAAGTTACAACTTTTTATGCAGGAACTCTCTTTTGCCTCCCAGATTCCAAAATCTCTGCACCTTCAGTGCCTTCAATCCATCTCTTTGTTATCATGACAATGCTTTTGCCTATATTCATTCTGTAAGGGAGCATGCCTGGATAAAGCTTCAGTCAGTAGTACCACTACCCCTGTTCTTGAAGTATAAATCAGTCACCAAGTTGACCAATGGAATGATTTTGAAAAACACAAAAAATTCTTCCATGCACATGCGGTCATGGAAAAGGCACTACAATTGTGCTAGTTTTTGGTCACGAGCTGATTCATCCAGATTGACTAGTGGGCCTTTGAACCACCGCCGGGCACTAAGTGCCCAATAGAGCATAACCAGCACAAAGACTCCCCCAACTGCAACAGGGGTGTAATTCAATGATGATTTGTTTACCGGATAGGCAACAGGTAAGCAGAAGAGGACAGTGATGACCACCACCCATGCGACTGCAACCCATCCGATGAAAAGGCTGTACTTCCCTAAATTGAAAGGCCCTGGTACGAATGTCTTCCTTGCTATTGTGATGCGGAAGAATATTGGCAGTGCATATGAAATGTACAAACCAATTGTGGCTATTGATACCATGGCTTGAAATGCCACCAAACTCCCCAACGACTGCAAAACCAGGCCCCACCCCCCAAGAACATTCAGACTTTTGAAGAAACCAGCAATTTGGCATGCAGACATTCCTCCTGTCTTTCTGTGACATGAACCAAGGCAATGGAGGCCATCAAGCACACAGAGAGATAGAGAGATCATGTAACAAGAAGGGATGTCACCTTACCGGCAGAGCAAATACAAAGGCAACGAGAGCAGAGAGCCAGACCGCATTCAAAGGCACTTCCTGACGATTCACCTTGTGCCAAAAACGTGATAACGGGACAGCTCCATCTCTTGAAAATGCATACACCATCCTACCCTCATAAACAAAAGACAAACAGATTCAGATCCAGGATATGTCACTCGGTATGAAATGATGATCCAATTATTTGCGTAGACCCAAATTCTGATCCAGTCCTGAATCTCATAATTGAGTCTGTCTTCAACCTCACCCCATTTGTGCATATTGTTCTCATTCTGTTCTCATATTGTCTCAGATTGTTAAAGTTTTACACTCCTTGGTTGAATAGAGTTGCAAGGTGTAGAAATGGGCGCCTATGATTCATCTTGAAGCAGGGCTCTACTGAAGAAAAATAAAAGAAAACCACTAACATAAATAGGCCAACATTTTGCTTCTAATGTAACCAACAGGTCAAAGAAGAGAGCCATCACGCTGGAAGAATTTTTTTGAGGCTAGATGAGTCAAGAATAGAAAGATAAGAACCTTGAATTGCTCGTGATAGAGCTCATGCCACAGAAGAAAACAGCAAATGCAGGAATGCCCAAGCATACAATTCCCCCAGTTCCTGTGCCGTATCGTCCATTGAAAACATCATAAAAGACTTGCGCAATGGCGTAGCCACCAGACTCATTTGTAGGGTCCAACAAATGTGTGGGGTCAATCACAACAAATGTGAGTCCCAGAATATAACCCCATCCGACAAGAATGGAGATTCCAATTGCACTTAGGATCCCATATGCACCATTTGTGTCTGAGGATTTTGTTTCTTCAGACTGCAAAAACAAAAAAACAAAACAACATATCCAGCAATTAAAAGATTTAGATGGACAGAGAGATGCCCTGATCAATCAAGTCAGAGAGACCTAATTAACAAGGTTTCAAAGAAAATCATTTTGTTCTGGTAGGTTGAAGCACTCACCATGTGAGCAGAGGCGTCATAGCCTGTGATAGTGTATTGGCTCATGAGAAGACCGAGGAGGAAAATATATGGTTTGCTATGGATTCCCACAACATTACTTGTGTCAAATGAGGTGAATACAAATGATGCCGACTGGCGTTCGATTGCAACTGCTGGGATCAAAATAATCAATACAAACACTCCTGTTCACAGCATCATCCCAACAGCCCGAATCACAGAGGATAGATATAATGGGGAATTGCTACTGCATTATTTCCCTATTGCCTAAAAAAAAATCATCAACAAACATCAAATGTAAAGGATTGGGGTAGCTTGCAAACCAATGATATTCCAGGCAGCACCAAGTGTTCCGAGGTAGGAGAGCCAGTGAATTTGAAGACTATTGATAAGCGCGTGCAGAAAGAGGATGCCACCATGGATCCCAATAACCTCATATTTGTTGAGTGAAGTTTTGCCACTAGTGCTGAGCAGAATTATGACTTGAATTAGTTGCGCCAATGAATAGTCCACGCTGCATGTCACTGCCCACTACACCAATCCACACAAAAATGCTTTGTTCAGTTCATGGCCCACTATGCCAATCCACACAAAAAAAGCTTTGTTCAGTTTAGTACAGAACTATGTTCACCGCCCATCATGCCAATCCACACAAAAAATCCTTTGTTCAGTTTAGTACAAAACTATGTTCACTGCCCATCATGCCATTGCACACAAAAAATGCTTTGTTCAGTTTTAGTACAGAACTTTGTGTCATAGTCTCTGGGCAACTAGCAGACACAAAGCATCAAAGGCAAAATAGTGAGAAGCTTTTTACTGCAAGAGGTGGGTTGTAACATGCTGCTGAGCAGTACATGTGGTCAGTTGCAAATTAAAATCCACTCTCAAAACATACATCATGATTTTTTTGACCCAAGAAGAATGAAAACAAGAGCTTCAGAAAAAAGACTAACCTGACCAATCATATTATACCTGCACAATGCCACCACCAATCTCAGCAAACATTCAGTTGATTCACATGCATCCTTGTGGTGCTTCTACTAGAACTGCACCTTGTTGCAAAACCCCAAAACATTTGAACAATTTCCAAACAACCCATCTCTCAAGGGTTGAAAGAAAGAGCTATGAATGGGTGGACGTCATCTTCTTCTTCCCACTGCACTACAGTTTCATAAGAAAAGAAGGAGATATGGATTTGCCCCCACACAGATGAGAGCTTCAAGGATCAACTGGAAAGAAAGGAAGATGAGAGGATGTGAGAGAAGATTGTTGCAGAGACGGAAAGAATTTCAGAGAGAAATAATATACATACCAGCCTGTTATCCATGATGCAAAAGGTCCCCACTTGGGACCTGACAATTGGGAACTCCAAAAGTAAAGGCCACCTGAAGTGGGGAAGGCGGAACAAATCTCTGCCATGGACAGACCCACAAACATGGTGAAGAAACCGACGATGAGCCATCCATAGACCATGGAGATTGTCCCTCCATATGTCAATCCTGTGTTGAACAATGTTGTCACTCCTGTAAGGATGGAGATGATTGCGAAGGAGAATGCAAAATTCGATATCACTCTGCAAAGCACACACACAGACACACACAACAAAACAAAGGATCACTAGTGAATCACAGAAGGAACCTCAGAGAAGAATCACTGGAGTGAATTTGAGTGAATCTAAATCTAGCTCTGAAGCTGCAGGGGTTGTTGGGATTTGGAAATCAGCAGCAGAAGATCAAGCTTGGTTGATGGGGTGTTTGGGAATGAAACCCCCACGTACGAGAGATCCCGTTGGAGTTCTTGTTTGTAACCAAGCTCTTGCAAACGCTTCTGTCCAGAGTCCAAAACTCCTGTTATCCCCATCCCCTTCTCTGTCTTTCTGTCGGTCTGTCTGTCTTTCTCTCTGTGATTCTCGAGCACAGAATCAAAACTGTAGCTACATGTGTGTGTGTGTGTGTGTGTGTGTGTGGACGGGTGGGTGGGTGGGTGGGTGGAGAGAAAACTGTGTGTGAATCTGCAAGAACCCAAAACAACGAAGCTGGGATAGAAACCCCAACTCAATCAGCTACCGCTGGGATACCAAAAAGAGCAAAGGCGAACTTACGAGCTTGGGGATCAGCTGCTCCTCCTCACAAATGATTTTCCAGAATCTGTCTGTCTGTCTGTGTGAGAGGGAGGGAGGGAGGGAGCGAGGGAGTGTGTTTGTGTGCACAGGAGATTCTTCATTTTACCACCACCACTACTACGACCACTTTATCACTGGATTTCAGCAGCAAATCAACCACAACAACACACGACATACAAATCAAAAAGCTTCCGTGATGTTCTTTCTCTCTTTCTCTGTCTCTCTGTCTCTCTCCCCAATAGAAAAATGTCAGTCAGTGGCCCAACCAACCATTGACTTTGGCGAACGAAAAAAAATAATTCCCGGAAAAACAATAAAGACAACAACAACAAGGTCGCGAGATCCCAGGAGCGCCTTCTTCCGCGGCACAAGCGTCGGAGTCGGAAGAGAAGACGACCGACGTGAGCGACGAGTGCAGTCAGGTGGTGGATTCCAGAACCCATCCTCATGTTTCCGGCGTCTGGAATGTACCTCCTACATACCTACCTCCCTACCTACCTACCTACCTACAGATGTTTGGAATTTGTCCCTTTTGGTATATTTTAGGGTCGGAATGAACTAGGTGGCAGAATATGGCCTACGGGCCATGGTAGGGATGAACTTAATTGGGCAGAATGTACCTTGGAGATTGTGCCGGGGGATTGAACTAGGTGGCAGAATGTGCCTGCCCTATGGATGATGTGAACCTCTGGCATAGGAGACTACAGTTGCCTTTTTCTGCCTTTCCAACTGCAGAACTGCTATGTAGAAGTGCAGAATCAGTACATGAAAGTGGAACATTCTGCAACATAAATCGGCTCTGAATAGGCAGAAAAAAGGTTTTATGGACACTGATTGGCACACACTACCATGGAGCCAACCAGCACCCAAGTTGGTACCTTGACCTTTTTGAGTGGGGCCTCTTAGTGACCATATTAAGCCTTAATAAAATAATAATAATAAATATTTTTTATTTAAAATATTTTTTATTATTTTTTATAAAAATTATTATTAGTTCACATTAAGCCCCCAAAAAATGTTAGAGATATTTGAACCTAGAGACCCGAATTTAGTCTAAGCATGGGATATTTGTAATATTTAGAAATAATTTAAATGGATTTTGGGATTTTTATTTATTTATTTATTTATTTATTTATTTTAAATTGCCCTTTTTACATATTGGTCTTTCAATCTACCATGCAAAAGTCTATGTAGGTAACAAGAAGAGAGAGAGAGAGAGAGAAGGAGGGGGAGGCAAGTCAAAAGGGGGTTTACAAAGGAACAAAGGGGGCAAACAAAAAAGAGAAAAGGGGAAGGGGGAACCAAACAAAGTGACATGCATTGCAAAATAGGATACACTAGGGAATTTTTTTTTTTAAAGGGATGGTGTTGGATTAGTTATGTAACTTAAGATCCGTGGTTGTTTCTTTTGTTGTTTTCATTGTTTTGTTTTGTATAATTTTTTTTGCACTTCTTGTTGAAGTTGTGTAAAAATGAAAGATATCATCATATCATGATGGATTATCGATGTTGTTGAATGCATCCAACATTCCATTTTTTGAGCACATTTTATTATTGACAATGCTAGATTTGTAAATTCATAGAAGGTTTTTTAGTTGAAGGAACTCATTTTTAATGCTTTGCCATTGCATGAAATAAAGGTGTTTTAGAAATGAAGATAGAAATTATAAATTATGAAGCATTGAAATGTCCCATTTTCACAAGTTGAAAGAGATTTGAATTCACAAAAATCCCTAAACTAGCTCCCTTCCCAAAGAGAGAGCAATAAGGGAAAATGATGAAACCTTGTCAAAACTAACATTATGACAAAACACTTAAGGGAGGGGGAAAACAAAGAACAAAAGGAAAGGACCCATGTCCAGGCTAGGAAGAAGGCAATTGTAATTGTAATAAAAGATGAAAAAGACGAGAAGGTGAACATATGATTGAGTTTTTCATGTATCATACATGTTGAATTTGCTTCTATTTGCTTCTTTTTTTCCTTTGAAAACTTAGTTTGCATCAAAGTCATCCAAGTTGTGAATGCACATGTCATACAAAAACCTATACAAACCATCATCAAGTCTAACATGTGTCACAATGAAATATATATCTACTCTCTTTAGTAAAATTTTTAATTTTCATTTAAATTTTGTTTTAAAAATTCTTTTCATTGACATTTTTCTAACAAATTTCAATGTGGGTTGTATCTTGACGACCCATTTTTCTCACCTTTGAAAGAAGAATAAAACCATGACAAGAAGTACCTACTTTTTTGTACAACTATGTAGTGTGTACATGTACCTAATTTGGCTTGAGTTTTGTCTTCAAGCCAAAGAAAAGGAACCCCATCTGGTCTAATTGTCTCTAATCCTTCACTTTTCAAAAGGAGAGGGTTGACAGCAGCAATTTGAATAATAGGCACCTCTCCTATTCATTAGAAGAGGTGCCTCCCAAGATCAATTTTTATTTATTTATTTTTATTTTTATTTTTTTGCAATGAGCCAATTTGATTGGCCTATCACTGAAAAAAAAAATTGAAACTATGGAGGCTCCCCAAAATAAAAAAAGTTCTCTATCTTGAAATATAGAGTTCCTCCCCTTCTGCTAACCTATATAGAGGTGAAAGGAGAACAAAATTTGGCAAAGCAAATATAGGATAAAAGTGAGGTGCTATTGAGAACATGTCTTTGGGGAACTCTTTGGGGAACATGTCAGAGAACTGGGAACCTGTACTCCCGAATATTGCTCTACCTTTCATACCAAAGTAACCTTGAGAAAAAAGACAGAAAAATGCACTACCAAAATCTCATTCTTTACATGTAGGTGATCCATCCATCCATCCATCCATTCATCCACCAAAAGAAGACAAATCCCACCCCATCCTAACATTTGTCTAAAAACAACCCAAAAAAAAATTCCTTCACAGAAAAAGGGGACCCCATTCACACATACACCACTTGCTCCCCTTTTCCAAGGTCATGGGCGAGAATGGTGGCATGAATAAATATTTAAAACAACCTTTTTCGAATATCGAGTTGTCTGTAAAGATGGGCATACCAGCATTTACGGAACAACTTTGTTTTTATCCCCCACCCCCACTTTGGCATAAATCCTATTCGCCGCTGTTCGTCAATGACAACCATAACCGAGTCCCATTCTAGCAACCTTTAGAAGCTGGAAATGGGTCACTTAGCCCCCCCCCCACCCCCCCCACCCCCCTTCACTCCTTTCAAGTGAACACACTTTACATGTTCTATAATTTTTAAAAATAAACTTGGGCCCCACACTACCAATGATGATCCAACTAACATAAGGTTGAAATTTTAATTAATTAATTAATTTTTTTCCATTGAATCCTACAATAAAATTATTTTGAAAATAAGCATTCCTTTGGGCCCTTATTTCCTCTTGGAAGCTTTTTGTATCCGTAAACTAAATAACCCTAAAGCTTCCAAGAGGAAATAAGGGCCCAAAGGAATGCTTATTTTCAAAATAATTTTATTGTAGGATTCAATGGAAATTAATTAATTAATTAAAATTTCAACCTTATGTTAGTTGGATCATCATTGGTAGTGTGGGGCCCAAGTTTATTTTTAAAAA